>OLOC01000031.1_pt1 | contig 130121 bp, 99 predicted proteins | sample 1643111 | NCBI WGS metagenome assembly OLOC01 (sample SAMEA3136633, study PRJEB25190) | human gut metagenome
CTCGCGACGAGCGCGATTCGCGTGAGGACCGTGGTGGCGAGGGCTCGGCCGGCCAGGGCCAAAAGCGCCGTCGCCGTCGTCGTTCCCGTAAGCCGCGCCAGGATGGTGGCGAGGGCTCGGCCCCGTCTTCGTCGACGCCGCAGCCGCCTGCCGGCGAGTAGCGTCCGCACGCGGTTTTGTTTGCCTTGCCCCGGAGTACTTCGGGGTAGCATAGGCATGAATCGGCAGCCCCCCCCCCGCCCCGTGCGGAGGGGGGGGTGTGTCATGATGAACCATTTGGATGTTTTGAACCGCTTGCAAGACGGTGCTGACCTGCCGTTTGCGGACAAGTTGCGACCGTTTGCCGAGCGGGCGGTACACGAAGCGCTCGAGGCGTTGTCGCCCACGCGCTGTGCCGGCTGCGAACGCGTCGGTGCGCTTATTTGCCAAGACTGTCTTGCCTCGCTCGCGCTCATCGACCCGTGCCATAGCTGTACCCGGTGCGGTGCTCCGTATGGGGACCTGCTGTGCACCGAGTGCTCGGTCGAGGGGGAGTCCTCGGCGATGGCCGAGGCGCTCGATCGCTGCTTGGCGTGCGCCGTCTACGCGCATCCGCTGCCGCGCATCATTAAGGCGTACAAGGACGCGGGCGAGCGACGCCTGGCTTCGTATCTGGCGGAGCTGCTCTATGACGCCGCCTTAAACGCTCAAGTTGCAGCTGCCAATCGCTATGGTGGCGTGTTGTCCGGTGCCGATGCGGTGGTGTTTGTGCCGGCGACGGCAGCTGCGTTTCGGCGTCGCGGTTTTGATCGCATGGAGACCATCGCTCGTCCGTTTTGCGAGCTGTCGGGGCTACCGCTGCTCGATGCCCTCGTTAAATACGGTCATGGTGATCAGCGCCAGCTCGGTCGCGACGAGCGCCGCGAGCATGCGCGGGGCATGTACGAAGCAGTCGAGGACGTGCGGGGCAAACGTCTGCTGCTTATTGACGACGTTATAACCACGGGCGCAACCATGGCGGCCGCCTCTGCCGAGCTCAAGCGCGCCGGTGCTGCAGCCGTCGACGGCCTTGCGATCGCGCGTGTCTGGTAGGGGTGATTTGGCATGGCGCGTTTTGTCAACGGAGCAAAGGCTTCGACGCAAGGGCAACTCAAGGCTTCCGTGATCCTAACAGGCGCCTCGGCGCTGCGCATGATGCGAGCCGAGCGCCGACAGATGGGTTACATCAGCTGGAGGGACCTCGATCCCGATGAAGAGCGCCGTGTGCTGCGCACGTCGTCGCCCTCGACCGAGGATATCTATCTTCCTGACTTGGTGCGAATTGGAGCCAAAAGCGGCGAGGTGCAAGAAGATCTGTGCTTGCTGGTGGGATCTGCGGCGCAGCGCCGCCGCATGCCTGGCGTGGGCTGGTCCGTGTGTTCCGGGTTGCCTGCCGGCTCGATTCTAGAGGTGGAACCGGGGGTATACAGCCTATCTCCCGAGGCCCTTTGTGTTGCCATCGCCCGCGAGGTCGGCTGTATCCAGGCATTTGCCCTGGCCCAGGAGCTGTGTTCTAAGATTTCGCTGAGTGACCGCGGGAAGTATCTGCCTCCCTACACCTCGCCTGTTACGAATAAACTTGCAAAGGACAAGGACCAGCCAGCAGACGTGGGCTACTTTGAGGTGGAGCCGGTGCTGATGCCCGATCGTCTGGCAGATTATCTCGCGGTATGCAAGGGGAACACGGCCAAACAACTGCAGCGTCTGTGTCCCTATCTTTCGGAAAACCTGCGCTCACCCATGGAGTGCATCATGCTCGCCCTGTTTTCGCTTCCGTTTTCCTATGGCGGGTTTGCCTGCGGTCCCTTTAAGACTGACTACAAGATCGAGTTCGATGACCGCGCGCAGGCAATCTCGGGGATGCCGCATGCAGTTTGCGATGCATATCAGGAGGCGGCCCGGTTTGACCTGGAATACAACGGTGAGCTGGGCCATTCCTCTCGGAGGGGACGTATCCATGATGAAAAACGCAACACGGGCTTGATTACTATGGGAATCGAGGTCGCGACGGTCAACAACGAAATGCTCTGCGACATGGAAGCGATGGAAGCGCTCGCATGGCGCATCCACCAGCGCATGCGAAAGCGGTATCGGAATCGTGTCGATGCCCGCAGGAAGAAGCAAGAGGCGTTGCTTAACACGCTGCGGGCGTGTTTTGGGCTTAAGCCGGTCTAATTCACGTCGAAATTAGGGGGTTAATCATATGCCCTGGCCAAAATATGGCAAATATGAGTACTGTCACTAAATCAGTAACAGAAAAATCAAGGAATTTAGGACTCGGAGGCGGCATAAAGTAAGAAGATAATAAACAAATGTAGAATAAATAAGCATCAGGTTGGCGACACTGAGCGCAAAATCTGTCCGAGAGGCCAAAATTGCCTGTTACTAAATTGGTGACAGTACTCATATTTGCCATTTTTTGGCCACGGCACCCCAAGAAGGGCGCCCCGGAGCTCCCCGTAGGGGAGCTCCGGGCTTCATAGGGGCACGAATAGCCCACTCCGACCTGCGAAATCTGTACTAGCGATGCGAATAACGTCCCTAACCTTAAACTTTAGCTTGAACTTAGCTATAATGCGCTACGTTCCTGCCAGGCTGTGGTTGCGGATGGGTGAAATGCCCACCCTAGTCCAAGACAGACGCGGTCAAAGGGATCCACGTAAGCGACCGCGTGCGCGCGGCGCGATCATGGCGCGTCCTAGATGTAAGCCGCACCGTCCGTTCTATTTTTCTTTGGGGCAATACCGCCTCGCGGGCGAGCGGGCCAGTCGTGAAGGTGGCTACGGCCTCCCGAGCAAACACCCCGGTGCGCAAGTGTGGGGTCAAATACCAGGTCAGCTGGTAGGAACAACCCGATATTCCGCGCAATGCACGGATTGTATACGACACAGAAGGCAGGGTAGTGGACATGGTGAGGGGCAGCTTGATGCACGCGGCTCGGTTGGGCGCTGGGACCGCGGCGATCATCGCCGTATTGGGTCTGAGCGGATGCGCATTCAACCCGCTGTCCACGTTCACGACGCCTACGATCGACCAGATCGAACGCGAGACCGTCACCCCTACGGTGTCGGACGATGCCCTGGTCACTCCCGGTACCCTTACGGTCGCCCTCGATACTTCCGATGCCCCGCAGGCCATGCAGGGCGCCGATGGCAACCTCACAGGCTACGCAGTTGACGCCGCTCGCGCTCTTGCAAGCCGCATGGGCCTCAAGGTCGCTTTTGTCGATGCGTCCTCGGCCGATTCCGCGCTTGGCGATAAAAAGGCCGACATCTTCATTGGCGACATCAATTCCGCGAATGGCGACGTCAGCACGCTTGGCACCTGCCTCTATGATGCTGCCGCCGTGTTCGGAAAGACCAGCGACGGCAAGTCGTTGAACGTCACTACCGAAACGCTTAACGCTGCCACCCTGGGCGTTCAGACTTCCTCGGCATCGCAGGAAGCGCTCGCCAAACAGAGCGTCACGGCCAACCAAAAGACCTTCTCCAACATTAATGAGTGCTTTGAAGCTCTCGAGTCCGGCGAGGTCGACTATGTGATCTGCGATTCCACTGCCGGCGGTTACCTTGCACGTCTGATGAGCCAGATCTCCTACGTTGGCGCTCTCGAGACGCCCTCGACGCTCGGCGTTGCGGGCCTTGCTGCCAACGACGAGCTTTGCCGTGCCGTGGGCGATGCCCTCGACGGTATTACGTCCGACGGTACGCTCGAGGCGGTTCACTCTGTCTGGTATGGCACGATGCCCTACGACCTCACCACTAAGACGGTTTCGGGCGCTAACATGCAGTCGGGCGACTCTGAGTCCAGTGAGACCATGTCCTCCGGCGATGAATCCTCCGATTCCAGCAGGGATGACCTGTCCTCCGAGAGCAAATCGTCCAGCCAGGAGGGCACTATCACCGACGACGACATTAACAAGCTCAATAGCTAGTTATTGCTAGGGGTGGCGTCTCCTATGCGTTAGGAGAGACGCCTCTTCACGGTTTCAACACGCATTGCCGGGCTTTCCCAACAGGGGAGCCCGGCTTTTTCGTTTCCATAAAACCAGCAGGTCAAGGACATTTTTTAGGTGAAAAACCAAAGTCCCCGTCGCCCTCCCATAGCGCACTTTGCCACAGAAAAGTGCGAGACTTCGGTATGCGGTATCAAGCAATCGTTATTCGGGTCTTTAGGAATCCGCGTGATTAAATGCACGGCAATGGGTACATAGCCAGTACAGTAAGTCCCCGAGGCAGATTGGAGCCACGTATGGATATCAAGGTTTCTGGACGCAAGACGACGGTAACCGATGCTCTGCGTGCGCATGTGGATGAGAAGATCGGCGAGGCGCTCAAGGTTTTCGATATCGAGCCCATGACGGTCGACGTTGTTCTTCGCTATGAGAAGAACCCCTCGAACCCCAACCCGGCAATCGTCGAGGTTACGGTTCGTGCCCGCGGTTCCGTGATTCGCGTTGCCGAGCACGGTGCAGATATGTACGCCGCCATCGACCTCTCCGCCGATAAGGTCACCCGTCAGCTGCGCAAGTTCAAGACCAAGGTCGTGGACAACCGCCAGGGCGGTGCCAGCGCGGCGGATGTCGCACCGGTCGAGCGCGTCGCGGATCTGGCTGACCTGCTGCTGCCCGAGGAAGAGGACGACCTGCTCGTCCGCGAGAAGGTTATCGACGTCACCCCGATGACTGAGGAGCAGGCGCTGGTGCAGACAGATCTGCTGGGCCACGACTTCTACGTGTTCGAGAACGCGACGACCGGTCTCATCAATGTGGTGTATCACCGTAAGAATGGTGGATATGGCATCATCAAGCCCCGCATCGAAACACTTGACGAGTAAAATACGTTAACTTGCATGAGTTAACGGTTGGCGGCCATCCCATGCGGGTGGCCGCCTTTTTACGTAAGGAGTCGCTTTGATGGACAAGGCCGCATCCGCCGGTCATTCGAACCGTTGCCGCATCGTCGTCGATACCTGCTGCGACTTTAGCCCCGAGGTCGCTGCGAACCTCGATGTCGATATCCTGGGTTTCCCCTTCATTATCGATGGCGAAGAGCGCACGGACGACATCTGGTCGAGCATCACACCCAAGGAGTTCTACGACCGGATGCGCGCCGGTGCCCGCGTGTCCACCTCGGCTGTGTCGCTCGGTCGCTATATCGAGTTCTTTACCGAGTGCGCCAAAGAGGACACGCCCACGGTCTACCTGTGCTTTACCTCGGCGCTGTCGTCGAGCTACAACTCCGCGTGCCAGGCGGCAGATGCCGTGCGCGCCGAGTATCCCGATTTTGAGCTTTACGTGGTCGACAACGCTCTGCCCTGTGCGGCCGGCGCGCTCTTGGCGCTCGAGGCCGTGCGCCAGCGTTCGGCGGGACTGACCGCCAAGCAGCTGGTCGATTGGGCAAACGAGGCAAAGACCTACGTCCACGGCTACTTTACGCTCGAGAGCTTCGACGCACTGGCTGCCGGCGGCCGCATTCCGCCCGCGGCAGCGCAGCTCACGGCAAAGCTCGATGTCAAGCCTGAGCTCTCCTACGACCTGGCCGGCTCGCTGTCGCTGATCGGCGTCAACCGCGGCCGCAAGAAGGCACTCAAGTCCATCCTCAAGTCGTTCCGCGAGAACTACGTGCCCGATCGCACCATGCCCATCGCCATCATGACGGCCGATGCCGAAAAGGATGGTGACTGGCTCGAAGCCGCCATCCGCAAGGAGGAGGGTTGCGCCGACGTCACGATCATTCGCGGCTCCGTGGGTCCCACCATCGGCTCGCACGTGGGCCCCGGCATGGTGGGCTGCGCGTTTTGGGGTAAGAACCGCGCCGACAAGGCGTCGCTTTCCGACCGTATCGCCCGCCGCGTGCGCGGTCAGTAGGCAAGCGCTGCGTCCGTAATCGCCCTCGACTCACAGCCCAAACGCTGGCACCGAGTATTCAACCTGGTAACAACACCCAACCCAAAAGGAAAGGTTTCATGGCAAACAAGCTCTCCGTCGCATTCATTGGCACCGGAATCATGGGTGCCCCCATCGCCGGCCACATTCTGGACGCCGGCTATTCCGTCACGGTCAACAACCGCACCAAGTCCAAGGCGGCGGCGCTTATCGAGCGCGGCGCCGTCTGGGCAGATACGCCGGCCGATGCCGCGGCGAACGCCGATGTCGTCTTTACCATGGTGGGCTATCCCTCCGAGGTCGAGGAACTCTACCTGGCGGGCGACGGCCTGCTCTCGTGCACTAAGCCCGGCGCGGTCTTGATCGACCTCACCACGAGCTCGCCCGAGCTGGCGCGCGACATTGCCGAGGCCGCCCAGGTTTCTGGTCGCATGGCGTTTGACTGCCCTGTCACCGGCGGCGAGTCGGGTGCTATCGCCGGCACGCTCACGGCTATCGTGGGCGCTACCGAGAACGACATCGCGCCGGTCCGCGATATCCTTTCCACCTTTGCGGCAAACATCTGCTGCTTCGACGGCGCCGGCAAGGGCCAGGCTGCCAAGCTCGCCAACCAGGTGTCGCTGGGCGCCTGCATGGTCGGCATGGCAGACGCCATGGCATTTGCCGAGCTGAGCGGCCTTGACCTGGAGAAGACCCGTCAGATGATCCTGGGCGGCACCGGTAAGTCCGGCGCCATGGAGAGCCTGGCGCCCAAGGCGCTCGACGGCGACTACAAGCCCGGCTTTATGGTCGAGCACTTCATCAAGGACCTGCGTCTGGCGCTCGCCTACGCCGACGACCGCGAGCTCGCGCTGCCCGGCGCCGACGTGGCCTTTACGCTCTATGACATGCTCGACGCCATCGGTGGCGCCAAGCTGGGCACCCAGGCCATCACAGTCCTCTACAAGGAGGAGGCCGACGCCATCGCCGCCGGTCTGGACTGGTCGCAGTATCGTCCCGAGGAGCATGGTGCTCACGAGGAAGGCTGCGGTTGCGGCGAGCACGGCGACGACCACGAGTGCGGTTGTGGCCACCATCACGGCGAGGACCACGAGTGCTGCGGCGGCCACGGCCATGATGACGGCCACGAGTGCTGCTGCGGCCACCATCACGAGGAGTAGCGACCATGAGCTGGACGTTCGTGGTGCTTGCGCTGGTGCTCTTTCTCTTTGCGATCTACATCGGCTTTTTGTGCGGACAGTGGGCCTGCGAAAAGCGCGTCATCACCAAGCGCGACTACTGGATCGCCAACTTTGCAGGAGCGGCGGCAGTCGTCCTGCTGACCTGGGTGTTCTCGCTGTTCCCGCTGGTGCAGTTTGCGCCGATTGGCTGGCTCGGCGGCTTTATCGCCGGCCTTAAGATGAGCTTTGGCGAGTCCGTCGGCCCATGGCGCAAGCACGATGAGGTCTTTAACGTCAACAAGGCACACCGCGCCGCCGCCGACGCGGGCGATGCCGAGGAACGCCGCCGCGCGCGTCGCAATGGCGCGGCCGACCGACAGCTCATCTCGGTCACCGATGACAGCAAGGGTGCTGGCAAGCACGCTAAGAAATAGTAAGAAGAGGTAACTATGGCAGAAAACAAGGAAGAACAGCTCACCGACGAGGAGCTGGCACAGCTTCAGCTGGCAGAGGAGAACGAGAACGCCGTCGACCGTCTGGTCAAGGAGCTCGGCTGCCCCACGCGCCGCATCCGTCAGTTTGCCGCCCGCGTGCTGCACCTGCTTGCCGAGCGCGATCCGCAGCGCGTCGTGCCCTGCGTGCCCGCGCTGATCGAGGCACTTGACCGCCCCGAGGCTCAGACCCGCTGGGAGGCCCTCGATGCCCTGGCGGCGCTCGCCACCACCTGCCCCGAGCAGCTGGGCGATGCCTTTGAGGGCGCCGAGACCGCGCTGTTCGACGAGATTTCCTCCACGCTGCGCTATGCCGCCTTCCGCCTGTTGTGCGTGTGGGGCGCCACGAGCGTCGAGCGTTCTCGCGAGGCTTGGCCCATCCTGGACGAGGCCATCCAGTGCTACCACGGCGACCTCGAGTATCGCGACATGCTCGGTTGCCTGTACGAGTTTGGCCAGGGCGAGATCGACGCCGAGGTCGCCGAGAAGCTCGCGCTGCGCCTTAAGTTCGATGCCGAGAACGGCAAGGGCAGCTATCTCAAGGCCCGTTCGAGCGAGATTTGCGAAATGCTTGTTAAACGTTTTGGCCTGGATCTCTCCAAAAAGAAGAAGCGTGCTAGCGTTAAAAAATCTGACGACGCCGAAGACGAGGAGTAACAGATTATGGCGCACGATGTAGTCCTGATTCCCGGTGACGGTATCGGTCCCGAGATTACGCAGGCCATGCGCCGCGTGGTCGAGGCCACCGGTATCCAGATCAACTGGAACGTCCAGGAGGCCGGCGCCGGCGTCATGGACGAGTTTGGCACGCCGCTGCCCCAACATGTGCTCGACGCGGTCGCCGAGACCAAGGTTGCCATCAAGGGCCCCATCACCACGCCGGTCGGCACGGGCTTCCGCAGCGTCAACGTGGCCCTGCGCAAGCATTTCGACCTGTACGCCTGCGTGCGTCCTTGCCTGTCGCAGCCGGGCGACGGCTCGCGTTTCCGCGATGTCGACCTGGTTATCGTGCGCGAGAACACCGAGGACCTCTACGCCGGCATCGAGTTCGATGAGGGCGCTGCCGAGGTCGAGGAGCTCTCGCAGCTCGTCGAGCGTTCGGGCCAAAAGACCTTCGCCGCCGATTCCGCAATCTCGATCAAGCCGATCTCTATCGCCAAGAGCCGCCGCATTGTGGAGTATGCCTTTGAGTATGCCCGCCGCTGCGGCCGCAAAAAGGTGACGGCCGTGCACAAGGCCAACATCATGAAGGCGACCGACGGCCTGTTCCTGCGCGTGGCGCGCGAGGTGGCCGCTAACTATCCCGATATCGAGTTCAACGACAAGATCGTCGACGCTACCTGCATGGGTCTGGTTCAGAACCCCAATGACTTCGATGTCCTGGTGCTGCCCAACCTGTACGGCGATATCGTCAGCGACTTGTGCGCCGGCCTGGTTGGTGGCTTGGGCATGGCCCCGGGTTCCAACATCGGTGCCGACTGCGCCATCTTTGAGGCAACGCACGGCTCCGCGCCCGATATCGCGGGCCAGGATATCGCTAACCCCACGGCCGAGATTCTGTCTGCGGCTATGATGCTCGATCATCTGGGCGAGAACGATGCGGCCAATCGTATCCGCGCCGCCGTGTCCGCCACGCTCGACGAGGGTAAGCAGGTTACCGGCGACGTACGTCGTGCCCAGACCGGTTCCGTCGAGGGTGCGGTGGGTACGCAGGCCTTTGCCGATGCCGTTATTGAACACCTGGCCTAAGACATACAGGCTGCAAACGCCTAAATAGTACTTAAGTGTTTGCGTATAACCTAAGAATCAATACGCCCGGCGCCTCGTCGGGCGTATTCTATGAGGGATTGTGTTCCCAATAAGGAGTAGCTGATTATGGGTCTGATTCAAAAGAAGGACGAGAAGGACGAGATCGACGGCATCCAGATCATCGAGCGCGGCGAAGGCCCCGACGGTGATGAGGACGAGAAGATCGACCTGGTCGCCGGCACGTCTGCCGAGCATATTGCCGCCGGTACGACCGCCGAGGAGGAGGACGCTCGCCTGGAGGAAAAGATCGCCGCGGACGCTGCCGACGAGAACCTCATGCCCGAGGAGCAGGACGAGGACGACGACCCCGACGTGGACGACCACGCTTGCAAGCACAAGAAGACGATGATTGCCGCCTTTGTGGTCGCCGTCGTGATTGCTGCCGTGGTCGGCTTCTTTATCGGCAATGGCGGCTTTGGCGGCAAGGGTGTCGGCTCGTCGACCCTCACCGAGGACCAGCTCGATTCGACCGTGGCAAGCTATAGCTACAACGGCAAGAAGAGCGACATCATCGCGCGTGAGGCCATCGAGAGCCAGTACAGCCTCGATACCGTCAAGAACGACGACGGCAACTACACCGCTCCGTCTGCCGACGTTATCCTGTCCTACGTGCGCAACCAGATTCTGCTGGACGCTGCCGAAGACGAGGGCATTACCGTCTCTTCCAAGGAAATGAAGCAGTACGCCGAGGATTCCATCGGCACCTCCGACTACAAGACCATGGCCAAGCAGTACGGCGTGTCCAAGGACCAGGCCAAGCAGATCGTCCGTCAGTCCGCGACGCTGCAGAAGCTCTATAAGAAGAAGGTTGGCGACGGCTCCGCAAGCATGCCGACCGCTCCGACCGAGCCTGCTGACGGCAACGAGGAGACCGCGAGCAAGGACTACGCCGACTACATCATCAACCTTGCCGGCGACGAGTGGGATAGCGAGAAGGGCACCTGGAAGGATGCCGACAGCACCTATGCCAAGGCCTTTGCTGACGATGCCTTTACGGCCGATAGTGCTACCTATAAGCAGGCCATGACCGCCTACTACACTGCCTACCAGCAGTATTCCTCGCAGGCTTCGAGCGCCAGCTCCAAGTGGACCGAGTATGCTAACGGCCTCTACGCCAAGGCCAACATCAGCATCTACGGCCTGTTTGCGTAAGGTTTGTCTGAGCCACCGGGCGCGTAGCCAAAAAATCTGATATGCCCGCTAGAACGGACATCGTTCTAGCGGGCTTTTTGCACTGTGGGGAGGGCGATGAGAGGGGGTGGTTGTATGCAAATTTTGGGAGACTTTATTCATGTAAGTGAAAACGATTTCGGTCAAACTGGTAGTAACAATGTGGTACCACTGTTCATCTGGTAGTAACCAATTTTGAGGCGAAATCGAATGGAAATTACTAAGAATTAGTTTGGTAATAAAAGATATGCAACATGTCTACCTGCGTAAATTACCGTTTACGGGCCAAAAATAACCGTTTGGCAACGATATAGTAATTTGAACGAAATGTGATGGACGTTTGAATAGAGTGTGTGCTACCGTACATACCTGCAACCCGCGAAAAGGGACTGGGTTGGCTAAGTTTGCGCTTAATGCCGGCAAGCGGAGAAGCCGGTATGCAGAGGGCGCGGACATGGAACTCGTTGGTGAACAACGAAAGAAAGGTTGGAGGAGATACCAATATGATGAAGTACCTCCAGAAGCTCGGCAAAGCGCTGATGCTTCCCGTCGCGGCGCTTCCCGTCGCAGGCATTCTTATGGGTGTGGGCTACCTGCTCGCTCCCGCAGTCATGGGTGCTGCCGGTGACACTACCGGTTTTGCCTATACCGCCGGTTTCCTGCTCATCAAGGCAGGCGGCGCTCTTATCGATAACATGGCCTGGCTGTTCGCAGTCGGCGCCGCTGTCGGCCTTGCCGACGATCACGATGGCACCGCTGGCCTCGCTGGCCTCGTCGCCTTCCTGATGATTCAGCAGCTCCTGAGCCCCGCTGTCGTTCAGACTGTCCAGGGCATTGCTGATCCCGATAAATGGCTCGCCACCACCGAGGGTATCGCGTTCTCCAAGATCGCTGGCAACTCCTTCATCGGCATCCTGTCCGCCGTCATCGGTGGCACTTGCTATAACAAGTTCAAGGACACCCGTCTTCCCGACTGGCTGGCCTTCTTCTCCGGCAAGCGTTGCGTCGCCATCATGACCGCCGTCATCTGCATCGTCGTCTCCGTCGTTCTGCTCTTCGTGTGGCCCCTCATCTTCGGTGCCCTCGTTGCTCTTGGTGAGGGTATCGCTGCCATGGGTGGCATCGGCGCTGGCATCTACGCCTTCCTCAATCGCCTGCTCATCCCGACTGGTCTGCACCACGCACTCAACAACGTGTTCTGGTTCGACACCATCGGCCTGGGCGACCTGACCCACTTCTGGGCTGGCGAGACCTCCGCTGACGTCAAGTGGAGCCTCGGTATGTACATGTCCGGCTTCTTCCCCTGCATGATGTTCGGTATCCCGGGTGCTGCCCTGGCTATGGTTCAGACCGCTAAGAACAAGAAGGCTGCTATCGGCCTGGTTGTCTCCGCTGCCATCTGCGCCTTCGTCTGCGGCGTCACCGAGCCCTTCGAGTTCGGTTTCATGTTCCTGTGCTTCCCGCTCTACGTCGTGTACGCTGCCCTGTACGGCGTCTTCACCGTCATCACCTACTTTGTTGGTTTCCGTGCCGGCTTCTGCTTCTCCGCTGGTGCTACCGACCTCCTGTTCTCCTCTAGCCTCCCGGCTGCTGCCAACACCTGGATGATCATCCCGCTGGGCATCGCTGCCTTCCTGGTCTTCTACCTCGTGTTCCGCTTCGCCATCACCAAGTTCGACCTCATGACCCCTGGTCGCGAGGATGAGGATGTCGAGGAGACCTCTGCTCCCGCCGCTGCTGGCGACGAAAAGTTCGCCGCTCTGGCCGCTGCTGTTCTCGCTGCCGTCGGTGGCAAGGAGAACGTCAAGACCGTTGACTGCTGCGCTACTCGCCTGCGCTTCGAGCTCGGCGATTCCGAGCTGGTCGACGAGGCCGCCTGCAAGAAGGCCGGCGCTCTGGGTGTCATGAAGATGGACAAGGGTGCTACCCAGGTCATCATCGGCACGCAGGTCCAGGCTGTTGCCGAGGAGCTCAAGAAGCTTCTCTAAGCCTCAAAGACGCATGTGTCTTGTAAAGGGTCGTCCCGCTCCGCGGGGGCGGCCCTTTTTGCTACCACGATACGTGATGTGACGGTGGAATTGGTATTACGGTGTACAGGCTTTAAGCCCGCAAACAATATTGAAATGTACGGGTTGACCTGCTGTTATTCCATTTAAACTGCTATAGTACGTGGTGTCTGGTTACAACCAATTTCGAGTCATTTTCCGGCAGGTATCATTATGGCAATGGGAGCGCGCAAACAACCTCTGTACGATCAACTCGTCGATTTGCTGACCGATAAAATCGATCACGAACTTCGACCCGGCGACTATTTGCCGTCCGAGCGTGACTTGTCGGAGCGCTACGGGCTCTCGCGTACGACGGTTCGCCTTGCCCTGCAGGAGCTTGAACGTCTGGGCTTGGTGGTTCGTCGGCGCGGCCGTGGAACCATGGTGTGCGACCGCTCTCTGCAAACGGCAAACCTCACGCAAACCTATAGCTTTACCGAGCAGATGAAGGCGATCGGCCGTGTGCCCAAGACGACGATCCTTGAGTTTACCGAGGTCGAGGCTGACAAGAATATTGCCGTCGAGATGAACGCGCGTCTGGGCGAGCGTCTGTACAAGATCAAGCGCCTGCGTATTGCCGATGGTGTGCCGCTGATGATTGAGTGCACGTATCTGCCAAGCCGCAAGTTCTTTGCGCTTAAGCGCCCCATGATCGAGAACAAATCGCTGTACGACATGATCGAGCAGGACTATCACGAGAAAGTTCGCGTGGCAGAGGAAGAATTCTACGCGAGTATCGCCCGCCATTCCGACGCTCGTTTGCTCGAGATTGCCGAAGGCGCACCGGTCCTGGACTTGATTCGTACCACATACGACATGAACAACGAGGTTATCGAGTATACGCGATCGGTTGCGCGTGCCGACCAGTTTAAGTACAAGGTCTACCACAACCGAGCCGTCTAGAGTTATTGGGTATAAACGGCTTGGCACATTTTGCGGCGGGTGCAAAATGTGCCAAGCGGTAGAAGGCAACGAACAATCGCTCGAATTAACAATGCAGTGGTTTTTGATCCGCCCTAAAACGCACTGCGGGTACGGGAGCATAGATGAGCACGTATGCTATCAAGGCCGACAAGTTCTTTTTGCCGGCGGGGCCGCAGCTGGGCGGCTTCCTTGTGGTCGAAGACGGTGTCTTTGGCGCTTGGCAGGCCGATGAGCCCGCTTGCGAGATCAAAGATTATTCGGGTACATGGATTGCGCCAGGCATGGTGGACACCCACATTCATGGCTTCTATAACCATGCCACGACCGATAACGATGCTGAGGGTATCAACATCAGCTCGACCGAGCTCGCACGTCGTGGTACCACCAGCTGGCTGCCTACGACCTTTACCGACGGCGCGGAGCAGATCAAGGACGCCTGCGCCGCTATTGCACAGGCGGACGAAGAGCGTGGACCTGAGTTCTGCGGTGCTCGTATTCAGGGCATCTACCTGGAGGGTCCGTTCTTTACCATGAAGCATGTGGGTGCCCAGAACCCTGCTTATCTGATCGACCCGTCCGAGAAAGTTTTTGACGAGTGGCAGGAGGCCGCCGGCGGTCGAATCGTCAAGAGCGCCATGGCGGCTGAGCGCGATGGCGCTGCCGCTTACGCCGCGGCTCTGAGCGCAAAGGGCGTCGTGACCTGCATTGGCCACTCTGATGCCACCTATGATGAGTGTGCTGCCGCCATCAATGCTGGCGCCAGCTGCTTTACGCATACCTACAACGGCCAGCGCGGTCTGCACCATCGCGAGCCCGGTGTTGTGGGCGCTGCTATGACCACGCCCAACACCTATGCCGAGATCATCTGCGATGGCAAACACGTGAACCCTGCTGCTATTAAGGCGCTGCTGCAGGCCAAGGGTTGGCAGCACACAGTGCTGATCACCGACTGCCTGGGTTGCGGCGGCATGCCCGAGGGCAAGTACACCAGCGGTGGCATGGATGTCATTATGAAGGACAACCTTTGCTGGCTCGCTGATGGCTCTGCTATCGCCGGCTCGGTGCTCACGCTCGCACAGGGCGTCAAGAACATCGTCGACTGGGGTCTTGCGAGCGCCGATATCGCAATTCGCATGGCGACCGAGGTGCCCGCGCGCTCTGCTCACGTCGAGGATAAATGTGGCAGCATTATGCCTGGCCGCGATGCCGATTTTGTCGTGTTCAATCCCGACCTTACCCTGGTCGAGACGTATGTGGGTGGCAACAGCGTCGGTAACGCATTTGCCGAGTAGCTGCCAAAGAAACGATCCGAGAGGGGATTTAGATGATTTACGGTGCACTGGGCGATATCGAGGAATATCGCGGAATGCTCAAGGGCCTCGACGTGCTGATTGACTGGCTCGAGGAGAACGACCCGGCGCAGCTCGAGGTCGGCAGCCATCCGATTCTGGGCGACAAGGTCTTTGCGAACGTCATGGCTCCCACGACGCGTCCCGAGGCCGAGGCTCACTATGAGACGCATCAGCGCTATCACGATCTGCAGATCGACGTTGAGGGTCGTGAGGCCTTTAAGGTCGCTACGGGCAGCCTGACGCTGGTCCAGGAGTTTGACGAGAAGGACGACTACGATCTGGTCGATTCCGACGCCTCGATTGCCGGCGATCTTGCCGACGACAAATTTGCGCTGTTTGTTGCCGGAGAGCCTCATATGCCCACGCTCGAGTTCTCGGGCGATGGTGCGCAGCCGGTCAAGAAGATCTGCTTTAAGCTGCTTGCAGACGCTTACTGGGAGGAGTAACGAGCTGCTCGGTTGAGCTGCTCGTATGCTGGCGTGATTTCCATTGAGGAGCGCGCTTGAGCCCCGTTAATCGCGGTTCCCTTGGGGATTGCGGTTGGCGGGGCTTTTTGTTGAGTAGGGGAGATGCCGGCGGCGTTGTGCTTGGATTGGCGGATGTACGCCCGAAATCGGCAACAAAAAAGCCGCCCGAAGGCGGCTATCTTGTGCAATGGAGCCAGCGACCGGGCTCGAACCGGTGACCCCCGCTTTACGAGAGCGGTGCTCTACCAACTGAGCTACGCTGGCGGCCATGTGGTGACGCAACTGAGGCGTCAACGGCTGTCTATGATACGGGACATCGCACATCCGCGCAAGTGTTCTGACAGCTTTTCTCACTTTAAATGCACTAATATTGGAGACGTGATGTCTGCGGCGTTCATTTGGCGCTTGACCTGCTGTTGAGTTGGTGGCCGACGTCCCGCTCGTATGGGTCTCAAACAGAATGGGGCAGCCATGGCTCAACCCAAGATCCTTCTCACGCGTATCGATGACCGTTTCATTTACGGGCAAGACGTTGAGCTGTGGAACGAATCTGTGGGCTCTAACCTTGTCTTAATCGTCAACGATGAGATCGCGGCGGATTCGCGCCAATGGGCACCTATGAGGGTGACGGCGCCAGAAGGCGTTTGGACGCGGTTTTTCTCGGTGCAAAGGACCATCGACATCATTCATACCGCAACGCCGCGCCAATGGATTCTCATCATGGTGGCGTCGCCCGCGGATGCGCTCGCGCTGGTTAAGGGTGGCGTGCCGATCACTAAGATCAGCATTGGCCATATGCAGGCAGGGGAGGGCAAGCGTCCCGCAACGCCAGCAGTCTCCATAGACGATGCAGACGTCACTGCTCTCAGAGAACTGCAGAAGCTCGGAGTAGAGCTGGAGATCCGCTACCTCCCCAGCTCCAACCCCGACCCCATCCAACTAGTCATGTAAGAACGTCCCCAATGACTAGGTAGCAAAACGCCCGTCGGCGGTGGAGCCGGCGGGCGCTGCTGTGCGATATGTTGCGTTATGGGCTTAGTGCCTCATAAAGTGGTATTCGATCACATTGCTGTAGGGGTGACCCGGGCCCACAATGCCCTGCGGGAACAGCGGCTGGTGCGGTGTGTCGGGGTACATCTCTGCCTCGAGGGCAAAGCCGGCGCCCCAGCCATAGTTGGCATCGTCCTTGGCGTGCTCGTCGCCCAGCCAGTTGCCGGTGTAGAGCTGCACACCCGGGGCGGTGGTGTAGTAGTCCAGCTCGCGGCCGGTCCACATCTCCTCGACATGCAGGGCGCGGCGCAGGTTGCGACCGTACTGATAGCCATCGATGCACAAGCAGTGGTCGTAGCCGCGTGCCTGCTTAATCTGCGGATCGTCGGCTTCCATGCCGGGCGCGACGGGGCGCAGCTCACGGAAATCAAACGGCGTGCCCTCGACCGGAGCGATCTCGCCGGTGGGGATATTCTGGTCGTTGATGGGGAGGTAGTGGGCAGCGTTGGCAACAAAGAAGTGCTCGCAGTCCATGCCGGCGTTATGACCGGCAAGGTTAAAGTACGTGTGGTTGGTCATGGACACGTACGTGGCGCGGTCGCTCTCGCAGCCATATTCGATACGGAAGTAGCCGGTGCGCGTCACGGTAAACACGGCCGTAAAGGTCCGGTTGCCGGGCAGGCCCAGCTCGCCATCCTCAAGCGAGGTGGTCATGCGCACGGCGTTGTGGACCTCGTCGAGCTCAACGTCCCACACGCGCTTGTGCAGGCCGTGTTCAAGATCGCTGTGCAGGTTGTTGACGCCTTCGTTGGCCGGCATATGCCAGTCCGTGCCGGCGATGGTGATCGTGGCACCTGCAGTGCGGCTGGCCACAGGTCCGATGGTCGCGCCAAAGCAGGCGGGGTTGTCAAAGTAATCCTCGAGCTTATCGAAGCCCAGCACCACATCGCGCACGTTGCCGGGGATGTCGGGCACGTCGATGCCCAACACGGTGGCGCCATAGTCCATAATGCGAACGCAGATCTCGGGCCCGTTGAGGGTGTAACGATGAACGGGGGTACCGCACGGCGCGGTGCCGAAAAGCTCGGAAGTGATCATTTGGTTCCTAACATCGAGATATTTCGGACAAACTGTAGCGCGAACAGGCGAGATTATCACTACACCCCACTAAAGCAGGGGGTATTTTTCTCAAAAAAGTGATGATTGACTTACTGTGGACGAAAAAAAGAAACCCGCCGGGATGCGACGGGTTTCTTCCACAGGGGATATGTGGCAATGAGTTAGGCGTTTGCCTTTGCGGACTCGGCTTCCTTAGCAGCCTTGAGGTCCTCCTCGCTAAACTTGCCGGTGGTGAGCGGCGAGAGGGTGCACTTGTCCTGCTTCGCGTACTCGATGTTACGAGCGATCATCTGCTTGCGATACCAAGCGAAGAGCGCGACGTACACGACGATGGCAACGACAGTGGCGATGATCATGGTCACATCGCCCGTGGTCGCCTTGCCCACGAAGAAGGCCAGGAACTTCTCGACAGGTCCTTCCATGGTGGTCTGAGAGATCAGGCCGGTAACGCCATCGGGGAAAGCGCCGACAGTCTTTGCGGTAAAGGTGACGAAGTCGGCGACGAGGGTGCCAGCGCCCAGGAAGACGGGCAGCAGGACGGCACCGATAACGACCATGCGAATCACGCGGCCGCGGGTGACAACGAGCAGTGCCGGCGTCAGGCCCATGGCGATGATGCCGCCGAGCGGCAGCAGACCGTTCCAAGTGCCAGTCGGGGAGAGGGGGCAGGGAACGTTGGCGAGCAGCAGAGCCTCACCCAGCATGATGGGGGGCAAGGATGTTGGCGGCAGCCTAAATCTCGGCGCGGCCGGCGAGGAAGGGCCAGTCGAGACCGACGTTGAGGGTACGGCCCTGGAGCCACTTGCTGTTGTTGGCAAAGTCGGAGATGCCCTGAGACAGCGGCTCAACGGCTGCGATGAACCAAGAACCGATCATCGAGAACAGCTCAAGGCAGGTTGCGGCGGTAAAGGCGAGCGTGCAGATCTGCTGCGGGGTCTGGTGCGAAAGCAGGCCGACGAAGACGCCCAGGTAGATACCAATAGCAAACTTGGAACCCCAGAAGCCAATCATGTTGTTGAGCTTGGCAGCGTCGAAGTCGTACTTATCGAGGAAGGGGAGCACCTTGTCGATGATCTTGTTGAGCAGCATGGCCAGCGGGTTCATCATGTAGTTCATGTGAGTCGTGGTCATGGGGTTCTCCTCGGGAGCACCCAGAAGATCGTTGAACGTGGGCTTCATAAGGTCGGAGTTCATGATCTTCATGACGCCGACGAAGACGACGAGCAGCGTGGCGACGACAATGTTGGCGCCAAAGTAGATGCAGGCAAGGCCGACAAAGGCGAGGTGCCAGACATCAAAGATGTCGACGTCGATGGTGTTGGTCTTGGCGAGCACGATCATCACGATGTTGACGATGACGAGGACCATAAGGAAGTACAGCGTGTAGGGAGAGCCCCAGGTGATGGTGGCCAGCGGTGCCCAACCCACGTCGGTGACGGTGAGCTGAAGGCCGGTGGACTCAACGAACGTCGTCATGGCGCTCGAGAAGGCCGTCGTCAGAATGTTGATGATGGCACCAATACCGGTAATGGCGATGCCGAGCTTAAGACCGCCCTCGAGGGCCTTGGTAAACTTAACTTTGAAGAGTAGGGCAATAACCGTCAAAACGATGGTCATCATAGGGGCTGCGCCAAGGTCGATCAGCGGCTGAAAGACGGCATTAGCAAACCCGATTACTGCGTCCATGTCTCCCTCTTTCCTAAAAGAGAATTTCCTTTTCCGTATGTTGCCTTAAAAAAGGAAGATGCCGTTCCCGGTCGTCATCTTCCTTAAAGCCAAAGATTGTGCAGAGCGAAGCTGCAAAAGATTAGTTGAGACCCTTTTCCTTGATAATGGCCTCAATCTTGTCGTAAACCGGCTTAGCCATAGCAGGCATGCGATAGAGGATCGGGCCGGCGTCGACGATCGGGGTCTTAACCTCAAAGCCAAAATCGGTCTTGGCGATCTGGGCGAAGATGTCGTACTGAGAGAGCATCTCCTCGTTGACGTCCTTGATCATCACGGCGTCGCAGTGCAGGTTGTAGCCGCGATTCTTGAACTCGGACTCGATGGCATCCTTGATCTGGTGGCTGGAGTTAACACCGGCGCCACAAGCTGCGAGAACCTTAATCATGATGAATTCCTTTCTCTATGCGGGTTATTCCGCGGATTCCTAAGGGTGGTTGGCTAGTCGGCAGGAAAGTTGTCGACCAAGAACTGGTAGATGGCCTTGGCGTCGGTCATGGAGAACAGCTCCTTGACGCGATCGGTGCCAAGAGAGTTAACGAAGTCCATGATCTTGGCGAGGATGCCCACCTGGGCCTCCTTGTCGTCGTTGAGAATCATGAACAGGAACGAGACGGGGAAGGTCTGCGAGGGGTCGATCATGGAGTGCCACTCGACGGGGGTCGTCAGCTTGACGGGGACGATGCGACGGGTGTGAACGAACTCGACCTCGGTGTGAGGAACGGCGAAGCTGGGCAACTCGGGGTCGACGACAGACATATCCATGCCGGTGGGGTAGCCCTTTTCGCGCTCGATGATGTTCTCGAGAAACGCGGGCGCCACATAGTTTTTGAGCGACAGCTTATTGGCGATCTCGGTAAAGACCTCTTCTTGCGTGGTGCGGTCGCAAACAAATACAGTGTCTTCGAAGAACAGATTGCTCTCTGCGGACATGTCTGCAACTCTTTCCGTTCCATGCAGATCGAACATGTTCGAATCTGTTTGTTTAAGTCGCTAAATATTTAAGTCAAAGAGAACTAGTGTGTCAATCTATTTTCGATTGTTTGGTAAAGTTCAATTTGCTTTATTGAGGCGCATTGGATTGAAATGATTTTAAAAGAGCAGCTATTTGCACATTTTTCGTCGGTCTCTTAGCGTCAAAATAATTCGTCATTCTACGTTTGACAACGAGTTTTCTACCGTTCACCGGGAAAAATCGACCGTTTAGGGTGAGTGAGCATAACTGTTCGATTACTATAACTGCGAACAAAATCACTCAAAGGAGTAAAAATGATCAAGGCGGAGCGTCAAGATAAGGTTCGTCAGCTGCTCGAGGAGCAGGGCACGGTCTCGGTTAAAGAGATTTCCGATGCGCTAGGTGTCTCGGACATGACGGTCCGCCGCGATCTTGAGGAGCTCGCAAGCCTAGGCGAGATCGAGCGCGTGCACGGCGGAGCCCGCAGTGCACAGGGCCGTCCCCACGCTATGCTGCGCCATGAGTACTCGCACAGCGAAAAGCGCACCAAGCATGCCGAGGAAAAGCTGCAGATTGCGCGCCGTGCTGTGGAGCTTATCGAGGAAGGCTCGACCATCTTTTTGGGCCCGGGCACCACGGTTGAGCAGATGGCCTCGATGCTGCCGGCGTTTCGCTTGCGCATTGTGACCAATTCGCTTTCGGTGTTTAACCTGCTCGAGGCGCGCGAAGACTGCGACCTGTGCCTCGTGGGCGGCATGTATCGCCGCCGCACCGCCGCCTTTGTGGGCCCCATGGCCGAGGATACCCTGCGCGCGCTGGGTATTGACGCAGCCTATATCGGCGCCAACGGCATTTTGGACGGCGACGTGTCCACGTCTAACATGGAAGAGGGCCGCATCCAGCAGCTCGCCCTTAGCAAGGCCGACTCGCGTTATCTGATCGCCGACTCCAGCAAAATCGGTAAGCGCGACTTCTACACCTTCTGCCGTCTGGACAATTTGGACGCCGTGGTGTGCGAGCCGGGTATTACCGCCGAGGACCGCACTGCCATCGAGGAACACACGCAGGTCATCTGCTAGCTAACGCTGCAGGCGAGGTAGTCATTGGGGACGCTCTTAAACGACTAGTTATTGGGGACAGTCTTGGTGCGCTCCGTTCGTCGTCCCGTTCGATTTTTGCTCGGTGGGTATACTTCCTTTCGCATTAAACGCCGGACTGAGGAGGTATCCAAATGCCGGATAACGGGTCAATACAAAAAAGAGACGCGCGCGAGATGGCTCATGGGCGTCCTGTCCAGATAACCAAGCACATGACGGTAACCGAGCTGCAGCCCAGCTTGTCCGATGTCGTGTGCGCAAACAAAAAGCTGCAGATTGGCTTTATCGTTGCGCTCGTGGTACTAGCGCTGCTGTCGGGCTTTGTAGCTCGTCCGCATTTCGCCGATACCAAAACTTGGGACTCCACCATCGAGGTCATCGATCAAAAGAAAGGTAACGTACTGGCGCTCACGGCCTCGTGCGTGGCGCTGTCTGCGGGCATTACCGCGCTGCCGGGTGATACGGGAACGCCGGTTGCCGAGCAGCTCGCGCAGCTTTCAGGCAACCTTGGTATCGTGCTTGCCGTGCTATACCTAGAGAAATATTTGCTCACGATTTTGTGGTCGGTTGGCTTGGGCATCTTAATTCCGTTTGCGTTGGTGCTCTTTGCGGTGTCGCTCGGCATTCATGGGCGCTGGAGCACGAGCGCCGTCCTGCGCCGCGTGGCGACGCGCGTGCTGGTGGTTGCCGTGATCGGCATGGCGTTGGTGCCTGCAAGCGTATGGGTGTCGCAGAAGGTCGACGAAACGTATCGCGTAAGTATTGAGCAAGCTGAGCAAAAGGCAGCGGACGCTGCCAACACCACGGACAAGTCAGCCAAGACCAGCTCAACATCGAGCAAGAAAAAATCCGAGGCCACGGAGTCCAAAAACGTGCTCGAGCAGTTGACTGACGGAGCCTCGAGCCTGGTCACGTCGGTAACCAGTGGTGCCAAGCGGATGACTGACGAGATCGTGCAGCAGGTGACCGACCTCATCGAAGGCGTCATCGTGATGATCGTGACCTCGTGCGTTATCCCGCTGCTGGTGCTCGTGGCGTTTCTGTGGCTGGGTCACGTGCTGCTGGGGATTGATATTTCCGGCCCGGCGAACTATCTGACGGGCCGCTTTCTGAGTGCTCCGTCCAAACATGCCAAAAAGGGTGGGCAGTCCGAGTAGCTACAACAACTGTATATACCGGGGAATACCGCCGAAGGGCGGCCGAGACACGTTCTCGGCCGCCCTTTTGTTTGTTGAACACGTGGTCGCTACGTTCGCGTCAGGCCCAAGCGGTCAGCAATCATCCGTAAGCGGTATTTGTTCAAAAAAGAACAAAGACAAACAAATAATTGTTGCAGTCGGTGTTCGAATGTGTTCAAATAAACATGAACAGTGAAGAACCGCACATTCAGATGCCCGGACCTGAACGCGATTCAACACTTCCAAACAGAAACTACGCACCTGCGTATCTCTCAAGGAGGATGTCATGAGGGTTGTAATCGCTTCCGATGCCGACGGTATGTCGATGAAGGAGTCCATCAAGGAGATGCTCATCGCCGACGGTCACGAGGTCGTCGACTATTCCGAGACCCCTGCCGCGGACTTTGTCGATTCCGCGACCGCCGTTGCCAAGGACCTGCTGGAGCACAAGGATTCCCAGGGTTTCGCATTCGATAAGTACGGCGTCGGCTCCTATATGGCCGCCGTCAAGATTAAGGGCATGGTCGTCGCCAACATTTCCGACGAGCGTTCCGCCTACATGACCCGCGAGCACAACGGCTCGCGCATGGTCACCATGGGCCCGGGCGTTGTGGGCACCGAGGTCGCCAAGAAGATCGCCCGCGAGTTCCTGCGTGCCCAGTACGCCGGCGGCCGTCACCAGATCCGTGTCGACATGCTCAACAAGATGGCCTAACGAGAGCCACCGAGAACTCGAACTTCTACCTCAACTTGTGAATTCAGACGAAAGGACGTTCTGATGAAGAAGACCATCGCAATCGGTTGCGACCATATCGTTACGGACGAGAAGATCTATCTGGCCGACCGCCTGGAGCAGGCTGGCTACAAGGTGCTCGACTGCGGCACCTACAGCCACACCCGTACGCACTACCCCATCTACGGTAAGGCCGTGGGCGAGGCTGTTGCCAGCGGCAAGGCCGACTTTGGCGTGGCCCTGTGCGGCACCGGCATCGGCATCACCAACGCCGTCAACAAGGTTCCCGGCGCCCGTTGCGCGCTGGTCCGCGATATGACCTCTGCCCTGTATGCCCGTCGCGAGCTCAATGCCAACATCGTGGGCTTTGGCGGCAAGATTACCGGCGAGTTCCTGATGGCCGACATCATGCTTGCCTTCCTGGAGGAGCCCTACGAGAAGACCCCCGAGCACGATGCCCTGATTGCCAAGATCGATGCCTGCAACAAGGCCGACGCCGAGGCTCAGGCCGACCCGCACTTCTTTGACGAGTTCCTCGAGAAGTGGGACCGCGGCGAGTATCACGACTAGTGGGGTTACGCGGTTTTACCAAACCGCGTAACGGGTCGACGCTGCGAAGCCATCTGGCGGGCAATCTGCCGTTCAGCTTCGACGGCATGACCAGAAGGTCAATGCCGCCTCGCTTCACGGCACCTTGCCTCACCAACTGGCTTCTCGCTGACGTTGAGCTGATCTGTGGGGTCGCCTCTGTTGTTGCGAAGCTTTCCGGTTCGGTAAGCTGCTCCGATAACACGTTTGCTTGCTGAGCTTGTGTGCTTCGTTTTGGCGGTACCCGGCATTCTGCAGCTTTTTAATTGACGGCTCGCGTTTCTGTGAGGGGGCGCGGGCCGGTTTTCTATCAGCCCTATTGACTTGGCGGGCTGTCGTAAGAAAGGGAAGGCTCCTATGGAGTTTGTTCTTGATAACGGTTCTATCCGCGTGGCACTGAGCACGGCGGGCGGCTCGTTCACCTCAATTGTGGCCGACGGTCGCGAGTATCTGTGGCAGGGCGATCCGGCGGTGTGGTCGGGCCAGGCACCTATTTGCTTCCCGATCTGCGGCGGTCTTCGTGACGGCCGCGCAATGACCATGGGCGGCCGCGAGGTTAAGCTCGCCCGCCACGGCTTTGCGCGCAAACAGGAGTGGAAGCTCGAGGAGCAGAGCGACAACATGGTTGCGCTGAGCCTAAGCTCTGCCGACCATGCCGAGTTGCTCGAGCAGTACCCGTATCCGTTTAAGATCGTTGCTCGTTACACGATCGATTCGGAAAAGGTGGCCGTGTCGTACGAGGTGACCAATGAGGGCACCGAGGACATGCCGTTCTTTGTGGGCGGTCACCCCGGCTTTAAGTGCCCGCTCGACGAGGACGAGTCTTACAGCGATTATGAGCTCCGTTTTGAGCAGCGCGAGGCCGCCGAGCTCTGTACCGCCGTTCCTTCGACGGGCTTGATTGATGTTGAGCATCGCAGCAAGAACCCCATGATCGGCCAGAACCTGCCGCTTACCCACGAACTCTTCGACTTCGCGGAGACCATCTTCGACGTGCTCGAGAGCCGCGTGGTTACGCTGACCAAGAAAACCGAGGACAAGGGCGTGCGCCTGACGTTCCCCGATATGCCGTACCTGATTGTGTGGAGCAAGCCCGAGGGCGACTTTGTGGCTGTTGAGCCGTGGGGTGGTCTGTCCACCTGCTCCGATGAGGACGATATTCTGGAGCACAAGCGTGGCTGCCTGGTGGCCAAGCCGGGGGAGACCGTCACCCGCGGCTTTGAGATCGAGATCCTTTAACGAGTTATCGTATGTTTGGGGCGGGTCATGCCGCCCCGGAACAGGAGTTCAACATGATTCTGACCGTTACCATGAACCCGTCGATTGATACGCGCTATCAGCTCGACAAGCTGATCATCGACGATGTTAACCGTGTGACGCCCGAAAAAACCGCTGGCGGCAAGGGCCTCAACGTGAGCCGTGTGCTGCTGCAGTTGGGCGACGATGTGCTCGCGACCGGTCTACTCGGCGGCCACATGGGTGCCTATATGGCCGAGCTTATGGATGCCGACGGCGTCAAGAACGACTTTGTGCCCATCGCCGGTGAGACGCGCATTTGCCTGAATATTCTGCACGAGGGTAATCAGACCGAGCTGCTGGAGAGCGGCCCGCAGATCGCCCCGGCCGAGCTCGAAGCCTTTACGGCCAAGTTCGCCGAGCTTGCAGCGAAGGCGGACGTTGTGACGCTTTCGGGCTCGCTGCCGCGTGGCGTCGATGCTGGCTACTATGCCGAGCTCGTCAAGATTGCCGAGGAGGCGGGCGCCAAGGTGCTGCTCGACACCTCGGGTGCATCGCTGGAGGCCGCGCTGGAGTCTGACGCTAAGCCTGAGCTCGTAAAGCCCAACCTGACCGAGATTAACGGCCTGCTGGGTACGTCCTTTACGACCGATGATGTCGATGCCTTGCGCGAGGCGCTTGCCGCCGATGCCCGCTTTGCCGGTATTCCCTGGGTTGTCGTTTCGATGGGCGCTGCCGGTTCGGTGGGCTTCCATGAGGGTCGTGCGTTCCGCGCCAAGACGCCCGCGATTGCTGCTGTGAACGCGACGGGTTCCGGCGACTCGACCATCGCCGGCTTTGCGCATGCCATTGCTGCTGGTGCCGACGACGTCACGGTGCTCAAGACCGCCAATACCTGCGGCAAGCTCAACGCCATGGATCCCAAGACCGGCCACCTGGTCATGGACCGCTGGGACGAGATCTACAACAACGTTGTCGTGACTGAACTGTAGGGTTACGGCGTTGAGTTACGGCGTTTTACCAAACGCCGTAACCTGCCGACGCTGCGCGGGCCGCATTTGGACAATCTGACGTTCAACTTCAAGGGCGCGACCAGAAGGTCAGCGCCCTTTCGTTTCACGTCACCTTGTCTCAAATGCGACCCGCTCGCTGTCGCTGCCAAAACATCGGCGTTGCCTTGGTCGCAAGTAGTCATTGCTTCCGTCGATCTACCCTTACACCAACAAAACGGCGCCCGTTGGCGATGTTGCCGGCGGGCAAAACTGTTGCCATTCGTATTCCCGGTCAGCTCATCGTTCGACATAGTACGGCGGCACCGCGCGCATAGTTTCCGCAGGTCAACGGTGATATGTTGAACATCAATAACAATCGGTAAGGATGTCGGTAGATAGCTGTTGGGATGTAGCCGAGTGCTATGATAGACGGGCTCTTTTGTCTATCTAGGAGGCTTTGCCTGATGGAGATCACCAAGGATATCCGCTACGTTGGCGTCGACGATCACGACATTGACCTGTTCGAGGGCCAGTACGATGTGTCCGAGAACGGTATGGCATACAACAGCTACGTTATCTTGGGCGAAAAGATTGCTGTCGCCGATTCAGTCGACGGCGGTTTTGTCGACAAGTGGCTCGGTAACATCGAAGCCGTGCTCGACGGTCGCACGCCCGATTACCTGGTCGTTCACCATATGGAACCCGATCACTCCGCTGGCATCGCCGCCTTTATGGAGCGCTATCCCCAGGCACAGATTGTGGCCAGCATGGGTGCCTTCCGCATGATGGTCAACTACTTTGGCACCGACTACCCCGAACGCAAGATGGTCGTCAAAGAGGGCGACGTGCTCGACCTGGGTGGCCACAGCCTAACGTTTGTCGGCGCCCCCAACGTGCACTGGCCCGAGGTGCTCTTCTCCTATGAGGTCACCGACAAGGTACTTTTTAGTGCCGACGGCTTTGGCAAGTTTGGCGCTAACGACATCGAGGATCCCGAAGGCTGGGCCTGCGAGGCGCGTCGTTACTACTTTGGCATCGTGGGCAAGTTCGGTAAGTTCGTGCAGGCTGTGCTCAAGAAGGCCTCCGATCTGGACATCCAGATCATCTGCCCGCTTCATGGCCCCGTGCTGACCGAGAACCTGGGCTACTACCTCGACACCTACAACACCTGGTCGAGCTATCAGCCAGAGGACGAGGGCATCACGATCGCCTATGCGAGCGTGTATGGGCATCTGAAGGCTGCCGTTGAGGAGCTTGCATCTGCGCTTGAGGCTCGCGGCCAGAAGGTCTCTGTCTTTGACCTGGCTCGCGACGACATGGCCGAGGCTGTTGAGGATGCGTTCCGCTACGACCGTCTGGTGCTCGCTTCCATTACCTATCAGGGCGAGATCTTCCCGTTCATGAGCACCTTCATCCACACGCTCGCCGAGCATGCCTACCAGAACCGCACCGTGGCGCTCGTTGAGGCCGGCTCTTGGGCACCTGCCGCCGCTAAGGTTATGACCAAGGAGCTCGAGGGCATGAAGGACATCACCTTGACGCAGAACAAGGTGACTGTCCTGGGCTCGCTCAACGACGCCTCGCGCGCTCAGATTGAGGCCCTCGCCGACGAGCTTTCCAAGTAGCGACACATTCACTTTTGACGCTCAACCATCACAACCACCACAAAGGGGACAGGCACCTTTGTGGTGGTTTTTGTTTAAGCGCCGGCGATGACGAGATTTGGGCGGGCGTCGTCGACGATTTCGGCGATTGAGGTGGCGACGGCATGATCGGGATCACGGTCCATCACGATGGCGTCGACATCGGTCAGCTCGGCAAAACGGTACATGCCGCGTCCGTTGACCTTGCTGGCGTCCATGAGGGCGACGCTTTGACGAGCGGCACCGACCATAGCCGCTTTGGTCTCGGCCATCTGCGGAAAGTCGGTCGTAAAGCCGCAGCCGGGAACAAAAGCGCCAGGGCACATGACGGCAAGGTCGGCGTGGACCATTTGGAGCGCCTGCATGGTAAGTGGGCCGTACAGATAGCGATGACCTTTGCGCAGTGCCCCGCCCAGCATGACGACATCGACCGAGGGCATGCTCTCGTCGATATAATCGGCGATGGTAATGTCGGCCGTGATAACGGTGATGCCGTCGCGCTGATCGAGGAGCCGGACGAACTCGAGCGCCGTGGTGCCCGAGTCGACGAGCAGCGTGTTGCCGTCATTGACGAGCTCGATGGCGCTTTGCGCGATGGCCTGCTTGGCGGCGACATTGACATTGATGCGGCGATCCTGCGTGGAGACGGTCAGGCGCTTGTGAAGCGATACGGCACCACCATGCGTGCGGCGCAACTTGCCTGCTTCGGCGAGCGCGTCCAGGTCGGCGCGGGCGGTGACGGAGGACACGCCAAAGGTCTGGGCGATTTCTGCTACCTGTACCGAGGCATTATGCTCGAGCATTTCCATGATGGCGGTACGGCGTTCGTCGGCAAAAGCACGGTTGGTAGCTTGGGCCATGTCTGCTCCATTCTCAGCTAAATTTGCAGGAATTGTGTTGACTCTATTTTCGTTCATTTTCTTTTTGAGTAAGAAAACACCTTTCGATTACTTATCTTTTCTATAAAAGAAAGACGCTCAACGCCCAAAATTCAATATCGAACACGCCCACTCGGCTCCAATTCCTTCCGTTTACTTTTCAAAAACGACGGTATTGACCTGCATGGGCTCAATATCTCGCACGTGCAAAGACGCTGAATTTCATACAATGAGCGCAGTAAAACGCAAGGTAAAACGCCTTGTGAACAACTACGCCCGATGTCCAGATGCGGGCGAGGGAGAGGAGCAAACGCTCATGGCACTTGTTACCACCGAAAAGATGCTCAAGGACGCTCAGGCCGGCCACTACGCCGTCGGCGCGTTCAACGTCGAGAACCTCGAGTTTGTTATGGCCGTTCTGGCCGCTGCCGAGGAGACCAAGTCCCCCGTCATCATGCAGACCACCCCGGGCACCATCAAGACCGCTGGTCTGGACTACTTCTACGGCATGGTCAAGGCTGCCGCCGAGCGCGCTTCCGTGCCCGTCGCTCTGCACCTCGATCATGGCGATGGCTATGACCGCTGCATGCAGGCTTTCCGCACCGGCTACACCTCTGTCATGATCGACGGTTCGCACGAGTCCTTCGAGGACAACATTGCCCTGACCAAGTCCGTCGCCGACGCTGGCCGCGCCATGGGCGTGCCCGTCGAGGCCGAGCTCGGCAAGGTTGGCGGCAAGGAGGACGACGGTCCCGCGGTTGAGGGCGAGAGCCCCTACACCGATCCTGCCGAGGCCAAGGAGTTCGTCGAGCGTACCGGCTGCACCTCCCTCGCAATTGGCGTTGGCACCAGCCACGGCGTGTACACGAGCGATCCGCACATCGAGCAGTCCGTGGTCAAGGCCATCCGCGACGCCGTCGACGTGCCGCTGGTTCTGCACGGCACCTCCGGTGTGCCCGATGAGCAGGTCGCCGAGGCCGTGAAGAACGGCATCTGCAAGGTTAACTACGCCACCGAGCTGCGTCAGGCCTACACCAAGGGCTTCATGGCCTACATGGCCGAGAACCCCGCCTGCTTCGATCCCAAGAAGCCGGCCAAGGAGGGCATGCGTGAGATCACCGAGCTGGTTAAGATCCGCATGACCAACCTCAACTCTGTGGGCAAGGCAGAGTAATATTTATGTGCCAGGGGGCGCCTGCGATGTGTGTCGCAGGCGCCCCCTTTTTTGTGCGGCGGCGCTTTGTCAAAATCCTGTATGCCTTGCTGCCGAGGATTGGGCTGTTTGCGGCAAAACGGCGCGATTACCTTATGTGATGCAGCTATTCCATAAGGATAAGGAGCAATAACATGAATTACACGCTCGATAATGGTGAGCTTTCGATTGGCCTTACCACCGCCGGCGGCTCGTTTACCAGCATCAAAGCTCAGGGCCGCGAATACCTGTGGCAGGGCGACCCGGCTGTGTGGTCGGGGCAGGCTCCCATCTGCTTTCCCATTTGCGGCGGCCTGCGCGACGGTCGCGCAATGACCCGCAGCGGCCACGAGGTTAAGCTCGCCCGTCATGGCTTTGCGCGCAAACAGGAGTGGGAGCTCGTGGAGCAGACGGATACTATGATCGCGCTCAAGCTCGAGAGCTCTTCTCGTGCCGAACTGCTGGAGCAGTACCCCTTCCCGTTTAAGATCGTCGCGCGCTACAGCCTCGAGGGCAAACGCGTGCACGTGACCTACGAGGTCACCAATGAGGGCACCGAGGACATGCCGTTCTTTGTGGGCGGTCATCCGGCTTTTGCCTGCCCGCTTGACGAGGGCGAGAGCTACAGCGACTACAAGCTGCGCTTTGAGGCCGAAGCGGCCGCCAAGCTTTGCACTGCCGTTCCCTCCACGGGTCTCATCGACGTGGAGAACCGCAGCGCCAACCCCATGCAGGGCTGCGACCTGCCGCTCACGCACGAGCTCTTTGATTTTGCCGAGACCATCTTTGATGTGCTTAACAGCCACGTGGTTGACTATGTCAAGAAGGACGAGGAGAAGGGCCTGCGCCTGACGTTTTCCGACATGCCTTACCTTATCGTATGGGGCAAGCCCGAGGGCGATTTTGTGGCCGTGGAGCCGTGGGGTGGTCTTTCGACCTGTTCTGACGAGGACGATGTGTTCGAGCACAAGCGCGGGTGCCTTGTTGCCAAGCCGGGTGAGACCATCGCGCGCGGCTTCTCGATTGAGATTCTCTAGAGCCCTGAGCAACAAAACGGGGCAGTTCCGAGAGGCCCCAGAAACGGAGCCGTTCGAGAGGCCCCAGAATAGGAGTCATCATGATCCTTACCGTAACCATGAACCCGTCTGTCGATACCCGCTACCAGCTCGATAAACTCACTATCGACGACGTCAACCGTGTAACGCCCGAAAAGACCGCCGGCGGCAAGGGTCTCAACGTGAGCCGCGTTTTGCTGCAGCTGGGCGATGATGTGGTGGCCACGGGCCTCCTCGGCGGCCACATGGGTGCCTACATGGCCGAGCTCATGGATGCCGATGGCGTCAAGAACGACTTTGTGCCCATCAAGGGCGAGACTCGCATCTGTCTCAATATCCTTCACGAGGGCAACCAGACCGAGCTGCTTGAGAGCGGCCCTCAGATTACGCCCGAGGAGCTCGAGGCTTTTACGGCCAAGTTCCGCGAGCTCGCTGCCCAGGCTAGCGTTGTGACGCTCTCTGGTTCCCTGCCGCGTGGCGTTGAGGCTGGCTACTATGCCGAGCTCGTTAAGATTGCGGCCGAGGCCGGCGCCAAGGTGCTGCTCGACACCTCGGGAGCCTCGCTCGACGCGGCGCTTGAGAGCGATGTTAAGCCCGAGCTCGTCAAGCCCAACCTTACCGAGATCAACGGCCTTTTGGGCACGAGCTTTACTACCGAGGACGTTGACGCCCTGCGCGAGGCTCTTGCTGCCGATAAGCGCTTTGCTGACATTCCCTGGGTCGTTGTGTCCATGGGCGCAGCGGGTTCCGTGGGCTTCCATAATGGCCGTGCCTTTCGTGCCAAGACGCCCAACATCCCCGCGGTCAATGCTACCGGCTCGGGTGACTCGACCATCGCTGGTTTTGCGCATGCCATCGCCGCGGGTGCGGATGACGTGACGGTCCTCAAGACCGCCAACACCTGCGGTAAGCTCAACGCCATGGATCCCAAGACCGGCCACCTCGTCATCGAAAAGTGGGGCGAGGTCTACACCGCGGTTGAGGTTACCGAGCTCTAAGGTTACGCGGGTTTACCAGCCCGCGTAACGACTCGACGCTGCAAGTCTGCCAAGGCGGCAACTTGATGTTCAATCGTCGGTCGCGTACCAAATAGAGGGGCGAACCCGGATTTAGCCTTTTATTGAGGGGTAAAACTGTATCCGTCCCAAGCTGCAACTGTAGTGGCCCCGGAGCGTCCGTCGCTTCGGGGCCACTTTGCGTCGCTGTATTGTGCACAATTCCCGCCAACGGCGGTTACGCGCATTGGACTGTTGCCTCTACCTGCGCAAACGTAATCTGTTCTTGTCAAGCAAAGACCAGCTGGCGCGGAGCCGGCGGCAAGGCAAGGAGGTTCAATCGTGTGCGAACAGTGCCAAAAAATGTGGGCCGGCGTGGTTCACGCAAAGGACGACATCCGTTTTGAGGAGATCGAAAAGCCCGCGCCCAAAGCGGGTGAGGTCCTCGTCAAGGTCAAATACTCGGGCATTTGCGGCTCGGATGTTCCGCGCGTCCTGGGTGATGCCTGCCATTACTATCCCAACGTGCTGGGCCATGAGTTCTCGGGCACCATCGCCGAGGTCGGCGAGGGCGTCGAGAAGCTCAAGGTCGGCGATCGCGTAGCAGGCGCGCCGCTGGTCCCTTGCATGGAGTGCGAGGATTGCCAGCGTGGCGATTATTCGCTTTGCAAGCATTACAGCTTTATCGGTACCCGCCAGTTTGGCAGCTTTGCCGAGTACGTGTGCATCCCTGCTGTCTGCGCCGTTAAGTTCGATGACACGGTGAGCTTTGAGCAGGCAGCGTTGATTGAGCCTACCACCATCGCTCTTCACGGCCTTGAGCGTCTTGACTTCAAGGGCGGTAAGACCGTGGCAGTGCTTGGCGGCGGCACCATTGGAATCATTACGGCACAGTGGGCCCGTGCCTTTGGCGCGCGTGAAGTCACGGTGTTTGATGTGATACCCGAGCGTCTTGAGTTCGCGCGCCACATGGGCGCCACGAGTACCGTCAATTCTATGGATGACGATTGGCGCGACCAGGTTGCTGCCATCACAGATGGTCGCGGCTACGACTACGTCTACGAGACGGCCGGTGCTAACGCCACCATGCATATGGTCTTTGAAGTCGTGGGCAATAAGGGCGAGGCGTGCCTCATCGGTAAGCCCACACGCGAGCTCACATTTACTGTTGGCGAGTGGGAAAAGCTCAATCGCAAGGAATTTAAACTCACCGGATCGTGGCTCGGCTACACCGCTCCCTTCCCGGGGCATGAATGGACGCTCACAGCCGAGGCTTACAAGAACGGCATGATTCCCTATGACGAGGGGCACATTTTTGCCAAGTATCCGCTCGAGAAGATCTCCGAGGCGTTTGATCAATACCGTACCCCCGGTCTTGTCAAAGGCAAGATCCTCATCGACTGCGAGCGCTAAAGATGCTCGAGAACGAGTGGGGGGGAGCAGGGGCTTTGTAACGTATGGCAGCTTGGCCGCCCTCTCGTCTCCTAAAGAAGGCCATTGGCGCGTGCTGAGCCCAAAGGAGAGCCGGCCGCGCAGCAGCAAAAAGCAATCCAACAAGAAAGGAAGCAATCATGGAGCCTAAGGATTGGAAAGACGGAGAGAAGATTATCGGCGCTTGCATGAATTGCGCAGATTACAAGAATCTGAGCGCGCTCGTCAAAGAGCTTGATGAGGCAGGCGTGGACCTGTATCACCTCGACATCATGGACGGCACGTTTGTTCCTAACATCGCGCTGGGTCCGCAGGACGTCAAGGCGATCAAGGAACTCACCGGCAAGGTCTGCGATGTACACCTGATGGTTCAGGATGCTCCCAAGTACATCGATATGTTTGTTGGGCTGGGCGCACAGATTGTGCATGTCCATGGCGAAAACGACACCCAGATCACCCGTACCCTTCAGCACATTCGTGACCTCGGTGCCAAGTCGAGCTTGGCTATCAGCCCTTGCACTTCGTTCGAGACCATTCAGGAGTCTCTCAACGTCTGCGATTACGTCCTTGTGATGCGCGTGAACCCCGGCTTTGCGGGCCAGAAGGCGCTTCCTTTTGTCGACGAGAAGATCAAGAAACTCGTTGAGCACAAGGATGAGTATGGCTACAAAATCCTGGTCGATGGTGGCGTGTCCATGGAGAGCGTGCACGATCTGTGGAAGGCGGGCGTCGATGGCTTCTGCCTGGGAAACGCCGGCCTCTTTGGTAAGGACCGCAGCTACAAGGACATTATCGACGAGCTGCGTTCCTATCCTAAGTAACGTGATACGGGCATCTATGTGAATTATGGTCAAAACGTCGGGACCCATTCGCCCATGCACTAGTGCGGGCCCCTGCGTTTCGATAACCCCCTGTAATCGAGCGAGCCGCCGATTAGTCAAAAACCGGTCGGCGGCTACTCGGTATGATTGGGCTAAACCGCTCGCAGCCTTCGCCGTATGCTTCAGTCAGCAGATGGGGAGGCGGCCGAGCCCCACAACAAACCACACCGCGCGAGCTGCGCTCGTGCAAACGTAAGAGGAGAACATCATGGCTAAGAACACGGTTAAGGTACTGGTTGCCTGCGGAAGCGGCGTCGCAACCTCTACGGTTGCTCAGGCAGAGGTCAAGCAGATTGCCGAGGCTGCCGGCGTTCCGGTCCAGATTTTCAAGGGTACGATCGGCGAGGTGGGTGTCAAACAGTACGATGTCGATATCGTCTGCACTACCACCAACTACCGCAAGCCGCTTGAGCGCCCCTTCCTGAGCGTCTTTCCGCTCATTAGCGGCATCAACAAGGACAAGTGCGTCGCTGATCTGACCGCATTGCTCAAAAAGGTCCAGGCCGAGTAAACGCGCCTGCCAATAGCCGGCACCGCGGGCTGTGTCGCGGTGCCAAGGCAATCCCCCCACCATTAACCCCTTAGGAGAATCTCATGGATATCGCGCTCTCCTTTTTTAAGGAGTTCATCAATCTGGGCGCTTCGGTTATGCTGCCCGTCGTTATCGCCCTTCTGGGCCTGTTCTTTAGGATGAAGCCTAGCCAAGCCGTCCGCGCTGGCCTTTTGGTTGGTATCGGCTTTCAGGGCGTGGTGCTCACCATCAACTTTCTGCTGAGCACTATCCAGCCTGCGCTCGATTACTATACGGCCATGGGATCGGGCTACGATGTGGCCGAAATCGGCTTTGCCGCTCTGGGCGGTGCGAGCTGGACCACGCCGTTTGCCGTGTTTGCCATTCCCGCCATCGTGATCATTAACATTATCTTGCTGCGCCTCAAGGCGACCAAGGTGCTCAATGTCGACATCTGGAACTTTATGCACTTCTTGGTGCCGGGCGCCCTTGCCTACGTGCTTTTTGGCAATGCGATAATTGGCTTTCTCGTCGCGGTCGCCCTTTCTGTTGTGACGCTCTTTGCGGCCGAAAAGGTTGCGCCCAAGTGGGGCGAGTTCTTTGGCCTTGACGGTACGGCTTGCACCTGCCTGGGCTACATCGTTTACGAGTATCCCATGGCTGCTGCCATCAACTGGGTTATCGATCATATTCCCGGTCTAAATAAGATTGACCTCGACTTAGACACTCTTTCCCAAAAGATCGGTATCTTGGGCGACCCCGCGATTATCGGCCTGTTTGTGGGCGGCTTTCTGGGTCTTATGACGCAGCAGGATGCGGCCACCATCATCAAGATGTGCGCAGGCATGGCAGCCGTTATGGTGCTGCTCCCGCGTATGGTTGCCATCATGATGGAGGGCCTCGCTCCCATCGGCGCCGGCGCTAACGAGTTTGTGAAGAATCATATCGACCCCGATGCGAACATTTATGTGGGCATGGATATTGCGCTTGCTCTGGGCGACCCGTGCTGCATTACCTGCACGGCTATCATGATTCCCGTGACGGTGGGCCTGGCCTTCCTTGTCCCTGACATGCGCTTCTTCCCGGCGGCGATTTTGGCCGAGGTCTGCTACGTTGCGCCTATGGCCGTGCTCGCCAGCAAGGGCAACGTCTTCCGTACACTTGTCTGCATGGCCGTGTTCATGTATCTCATGCTCTTCTTTGCTAATATGTTTGCGCCTTACGCGACGCAGATGCTTACGGCTTGTGGCATCGATGCCGGCGGCCACATGGTTACCGCGTCGCACTTTGGTTATAACCCCGGCAATCTGATCGTGTCCTTTATCGCTAAGGCCATGGGCATCTAGGGAGGTGCGCAATGAGTGAGAACATCTCTGCTTCTGCGCAACATGCCGGGTCGTCTGAGCAAACCAAGGGCTTCATCGCTATCGAGGGGGCATCGACGACGGCCGTCGAGGCAATCCGTCTCTGCGGCGCTGCGCTCGAAAGTGCCGGCTATGTGACCGATGCGTTTGCCCAGGGTTGCATCGATCGCGAGGCCAACTATCCTACGGGCATTTGCACCCAGATCCCCGTGGCGCTCCCGCATTGCAAGTCTGAGGCTATTCTCAAGAGCGCCCTATGCTATGCGCGCTTGGCCGAGCCAGTGGAGTTCAGGCGTATGGATGATGACGAGGAGACGGTCAAGACCCGCCATATCTTCAATCTTGCCATAGCCCCAGGCGACCATCTGGAGTTTTTGGCAAAGACCATGCAGCTTCTGGCGGATGATCAGGTGCTATGCAAATTTGATCAGATGCCGATTGACCAGGTCGCAGCCTATCTGCAAGAAAAACTCGGCTAAGCTGTAATCGTTGATTTTCGCACGGGCCCCTCGGCCCGTGCGAGTTTGTGTGCGGGGAGGCACGTGAGATGAAAAAGCGCAGCGCGGAGATTCTCCGTCGCCTGATTGAGTCGCCGAGCCACCGTTTGAGGCTTTCTGCGCTTATGGATGACTACCGCATATCCGAGAAAACGTTGCGGGCAGATATTGCCGCTGCCGCCGCGTTTGCACAGGACCCGCGCGGCAACTCGATGGTCGAGGTGTCCTCTGAGCATGTTCGCCTTGCGATGGGTTCGGATGTTGCCGGTTTGGACGAGCTGCTCGACTCCATGGATCTGTATGACTATCGCCTTTAGTTTGACGAGCGTTAGTATTTTATTGCATGCACCTTGCTCGCCCTTCCTGACGGCGCTTTTTGCTCGATGCAAAGCCTGGCGGACGCCATGTACGTGACGCGCAATACCGTTATTGCCGATATGAAGACCGTCGAGGATTATCTTGCTGGGTACGGCATCGTGCTGCTGAGCAAGAGCAAGCGCGGTATGTGCGTGCTGGCAACGACCGAACAGCGGCGCGATCTTCTTATCGATGTTCATGTTGCTCTTTTGGAAGACCGCTTTGCTCGGCACGATTACTTCTCACATCTGGTGGCCGGAGTGCTCGAATCCCCGGTCGATATCGATAGCGTGCTGGATGCGGTCCACCTGTTTCTCAAGACCCATAACATCTTCTTGGCGCTTGAGGTCGAGCGCGAGATTGTTGCCTGTCTTGCCACGCTTTCGCTCTATCTTAACAAAATGCCTGTTCAGACTTGTGATAACGATAGGGGCAGCCGCTCCGAAGCGTTGGTCCAGCCGCTCGATACCATCGGTGAGCTGATTCGTTTTGTGATGGCGCGTATTGGTTTTGACAACCTTGCAAATCCTCAGATTGTTCAAGCGGAGCGCGTCGTGCTCGCACGTGACCTCTCTCCGCAGATCAAACGCTTTGATGATTTTGACCTGTACTGTGTGGTCACGCGCTTCTTGTTCCTGGTGGGCCGAGGACTCGATATCGACATTCAAAACGACAACCTGCTGGTTGAGTCTCTGCTCTCGCATCTCAAATCTATGAGCAACTGGAGCTCGGATGCATTTGAGGTTGAGGTTGCCGGACCCTCGGGCATGACGGTTTCGATGGTGCAAAATGCCGCGGCCCCACATTTTCATGTCCTCGAGGATTATCTGCGCCGTTCTATGGACGACTCAATGCGCTCGTCGGTGGTGATTCACATCTGTGCAGCGCTCTACCGCAGCGAGAGCGGTATGCGCGAGTGCAATGTTTTGGTGGCGTGCCCGAGCTCGGTTGCCACCAGCAAGTACCTTGAGGCCCAGATTAAGACGTACTTTAAGCTGTCGGTGGTGGGGGCTGTCTCCACGCGCGCAATCGATGCGGGCGAGGTCTCGCTTGACGGCGTGGACTTTGTTGTGTCGACCGTTGCACTTGAGCTCGCCGATGTTCCCGTGGTTGTGGTAAGCCCGGTCCTTTCTGTTGAGGATATCAATAAAATTCAGGCCCAGGCATTTAAGTCAAGTAAGACCGATCCGCTCCTTTCGCAAGGGCAAGGCTCGATGCTCGGAAAGCTCTATGAGATCTATGCGCAGGGAAACCCTCGTAAGACGGCGTATCTCAATAGGGCTCTCTCGCACGCTCTCGAAGAAGTCGAGCGAATCGAGCGGGAGGTTGCGAGCACCTCGCCGCTTCTCCGTATGCTTGAGCGCCGATTTATTTGCGTGGATCCTAAGGAGCGCACCTGGCGTGACGGCATGAACAGGGCCTCCGAGGGCCTGCTGCAAGAGGGATACTTTACGCGTGGGTACGTGGACCGTGCCATTGGTAACGTTGAGGAATACGGGAGCTACATCATCCTTAATCAGGGGATTGCGCTCGGACATGCCGGGAGCAAAGACGGCGTCTTTAAGAGCGGCCTTGGGCTTTTGGTTTCGCGTGAGGGTATCGTGTTTGACGAGGGCGAGCGCGTACACCTGATGTTCTTCTTTTCGCAGGTGGGCGATGGTGACTACCTTGAGTTGTTCCGCGAGATCATCAAGCTGGGCAACGACCGCGAGGGCCTTGCCCGCGTGTGCGATGCGAGCGATGCCGACGAGGCCTATCAGGCCTTGGTCGAGATGCTCACCGAGTACGCCTAGCCAAGTGGCGCGCCTCACTTGTTTCATGTTGTCGGGCTAGGGTTGTTTCAGCTGAGTTTCTCGCTCGGGAACTTGCTTTTGCGTGGGCCAAGATTACCGAGACGCCTGTTCCTATGAGGGGGTCTTTCTACATCAGGGTATAGGCTCCATGAAAAAAAGAGGGTCGGGTCCGGACTTCATCTCTGTCTTGAGGGGTGAAAATCCGGGCCCGACTCAAACTGTAGCTGCAGCTGGAGTGCTGCTAAAAGGCTTCTGCCCGCTTGAGCGGTTTTACGCTCAGCGCGTCGAGGAGCCGTTCATATGACGCTCTCAGGTTGAGTCGCTGGTCCTGCGAGCGGGTCTTGCTTGCGATGGTGGAGTCGAGGAGACCGTTTCTCTGTGTCCGGGGGAAGGAGAAAAGGTCTGCATGTTTTAGGGATGGCTGCTGTGCTGCGTCATTGGAAGAATGCATGCTTATGCGGCCTCCTCGATGTCCACCAAAAGGTTGCGCACGGGGTGTGCTGCTAGGTCTCGTGCGCTGGCTACATTATGCCGCGGGTGCAGATAAGGAAGTGCTAAAGAAAGGCTTAATGAGGTTTGACGTTGCAATGAAACCGCAGGTAAAAGCTATCGAGTAACACTCTTGAAAGGTTTTGAGCTTAAGGGCTTTCTAAGGTTTGTGACGTGGATGTGGCTCGCCTGTGCGGGGCGTGTGGACGGCTCGTTCCTAGCGCTGCGGCTCTGCGGCCCGCACCTGCTCGATGACCTTTTCCATGGTGGCGTCGATGCGGTCCTTTTTGAGCTCGCATTCCCAGATGGTTATGGGCGTCCAGCCCATTTCGGTGAGCGCTGCCACGGCGGCACGGTCGCGCTCGACGTTGCGACGGAACTTTGCCTCCCAAAACTCAACGTTGCGCTTGGGCTGGCTAGGGCTGCACTTGGGGCAGCGGTGCCAAAAGCAACCGTTGACGAAGATGGCGATCTTGCGGCCGGGGAAGGCGATGTCGGGCTTGCCGGGAACCTTCCATTCCAAGCGATAACCCGTAAGGCCTGCTGCGCGCAGGCGCTGACGTACGAGTAGCTCGGGCTTGGTGTTGGCGCGCTTGTTGCCCTTCATGGACTTTTTGATGGCGGCGCGACGGCGGACCAGTTCGCGCTCGTCAGCGGAGAGGTCCGAGGTATCGATGCCGTCGAGCAGGCCGGGCTTGGGACGCTTCTTGCTGCGGCGCTTAGGTGCGCGCTTGGGCTTGGTGGCGGGCTCGTCGGTCGCGGTGGCCTCGGCGTTGTTGGCAGTGCCGTTGGCCTCGAGCCGGTCTTCCTTCAGCTCAATCAGGGCATCAATGAGTCCCTTGTCGGCGGGCATCCACTCAACGGTGGCAAGCGAGGTGCGTGGAATCCAGCGGATATCGAGCTGGCGGTCGTGCTTCTGAGGCTCATCAGATTCATCGGCGAGCGAGCAGTAGTAGCACTCCATAGAGAGATGAAAATCGGGGTAGTCATACTCAACGGTATAGAAATCACGCAGGTTGGTGACTTTTACCTGCAACTCTTCCATAAGCTCGCGGCGTACGGCGTCCTCGGGCGACTCGCCGCGTATGAGCTTACCGCCGGGGAACTCCCAAAGTCCCTGCATGTCGCCATAGCCGCGCTGCACGGCAAGCAGCTCGTCGGATCCTTCCTTGCGAATGATCCCAGCGGCAACATGAACAGTCTTCAACAGGAGTCCTCTCTCAACATCAACACGTGGCAGGGTAGCTACCCGTACCTTACACAACGGTAAGGCAAGCGTAAGCCATATCGATGGTAGCCGACTCGTCTTCTTGCGACTATAGATGCCGTAGACTAATCGCAAGAAAGGACTCGGTATGCAAACCACGCACATGGCGACCCCGGTACTGGAGGTCGCGCATCTCGAAAAGGTATATGGAGCGCTGGGCAACGTGACTCGCGCGCTCAACGACGTCAATTTTACCGTCAACCGCGGCGAATTCGTGGGCATCATGGGCGCTTCGGGCTCGGGCAAGTCGACGTTGCTCAACTGCGTGTCGACCATCGATAGCGCCACAAGTGGCACGATCCGCATCAACGGCCAGGACGTGACGCGCATGAAGCAGGCTAAGCTTTCGCAGTTCCGCCGCGAGGAGCTGGGCTTTATCTTCCAGGACTCCAACCTGCTCGATACGCTCACGGCACGCGAGAACATCGCCCTGCCGCTCACCATCGCCCGCACAAACTCGGCAGAGATCTCGACCCGCGTGCAGGATGTGGCAGCGCGCCTGTCCATCAGTCAGGTGCTCGACAAGTATCCCTACCAGATGTCCGGCGGTCAGCAGCAGCGCGTTGCCGCGGCTCGCGCGCTCGTCACCGACCCCACCATGATCATGGCCGACGAGCCCACCGGCGCCCTCGATTCCAAGAGCGCTCGCCTGCTGCTCGAGAGCCTGGAGGCCCTTAACCGCCGCCTGCGCGCCACGGTGCTCATGGTCACGCACGACAGCTTTGCCGCCAGCTACACGAGCCGTGTGCTGTTCATTCGCGACGGCAAGATCTTCACCGAGCTGCGCCGCGGCGACACCGACCGCCGAGAGTTCTTCGACCGCATTATGGAGGTCGTTGCCATGATGGGCGGTGAGGGCTCCGATGCTCTGTAAACTCGCTTGGGGCAACGTCCGCCGCGCCGGCCGCGACTACCTCGTCTACCTTTTGACGCTCACCCTGGGCGTCACGGTCTTCTATGCCTTTAACACCATCTCGATGCAGGTCGACATCGCCGGCATCGATGAAAAGGGCTTGGCGCAGGTTATGGGCAGCATGCTCGGCAACCTGACGTACTTTTTGGCCGGTGTCATGGCCTTTTTAATGGTGTATGCCAATAACTTCATCATGAAACGCCGCAAGAAGGAGTTTGGCCTGTACCAGGTGCTCGGCATGGGGCGCGGGCGCGTCGCCACGATCATGGCGCTCGAGACGGTGATTGTCTCGGTCGGCGCCTTTGTCGCCGGCATTGTGCTGGGTGTGGGACTCTCCCAGCTCATGACGTTCTTTACGGCCTCGCTCTTTAAGACACAGATCGCCAATTTCCACTTCTTTTTCTCGGTGCATGCGTTCAACCTGACCCTTGTCTGCATGCTCGTAATGTTTGTGCTCACGCTACTGCTGAACCTTCACGCTGTGCGTCGTACCAAACTCATCGAGCTTATGGGTGCCGAGCGTCGCAACGAGAGCATCAAGACACGCAACCCCTGGATCGCGATTGCCATCTTTGCCGTGGGCGTGGTGCTTGTGGGCGTGGCCTATTACCGTCTGCTACGTGATGGGTTCCCGCTAACCGCGACGGACAGCAAGCTGCAAGAGGCCATGAACCAGTTTGGTATTACGACCGCTATGGTTACCGTGGGCACCTTTGCCCTGTTCTGGGGACTCTCGGGCATGCTCATTAAGCTGCTGCAGAGCCTGCGCGGCGTGTATTGGCGCGGCCTCAACATGTTTACCGTGCGCCAGCTTGCGGCCAAGGTCAACACGGTGTGCTTTTCGATGGGCGTCATCGCGATGCTCCTGTTTTTGGCCATCACCTCGGTGACGTGCGGTATGTCGATTGCCAACGTGATGAACGAAAACCTGGAGCGCTATAACCCTGTTGATGTGTCTCAGACGTATGTCTATTACACGCCCGATACGCTCGGCTACTACAAAGAGTATGTCAATCCGTCTGAAGCCGATCGTATGGTGCTGGCCGATACAACGGTCGATTTGTACCCCGCATGGCACGGCGATCCATGGCACGGCGATCGTAAGGGCAAGTCGGCGGACAACAACGACGAGACCGGCAAGAAGGTCAATATCGCCGATGTTGCCGGTGAGCATGTGCAGATTGATTCGTATCTGAGTTACCCGTTTGGCGGCTCGAATCCTTCGGTGACCCCAAGTGAGATGTGCAAGACCATGGGCGAAAAGCTTCCCAAGGCGTTCGGGGGTAGCAATGCCGATACGATGGGTCTGTTTGTGACGCCGGCGAGCCAGTACAACAAACTGCGCCAGATGATGGACGAGGAGCCGGTGCACATCGGTCACGACCAGTATCTGCTCACGTGTGATATGGGCGGCGAGCTGGTCGACCTGTACACCAAGTATATGGCTGGCGGCCATGCCCTTACCTTGGGCGGGCATACGCTCAAGCCCGCAACCGATAAGTCGGACGAAGATACGGCGGCCATCGCCAACTCGGCGATGGGCAGTAATCCGGGTACCGTTGTCGTTGCCGACGAGCTGCTGTCCCAACTTAATCTGCAGCCGTATTCCAGTAGCCTGCTCGTTAACTACAAACAGGGGATGGATACGACCGAGGCAGACGAGAGCATTAAATACACTGTGCTCGACAATCTGCTCGTTGACGGCAAGGAGCCGGGGTCGTGGGGAACCTTCATCACACGCTCCGAGATGTACACGCAAGCAGCGCAAATGAACGGTCTTATTAGCTACCTAGCCATCTACATCGGCTTTGTATTGGTCGTTGCATGCGCGGCGATTCTGTCGATCCAGCAACTCTCCAACGTGGCCGACGGCAGCCGCAGCTATCGTGTGCTGGCACAGATCGGCTGCGACGACCGCCAGATTCGTCATTCGGTGATGGCGCAACAAGCGGTGTTCTTCCTGTTCCCGCTGGCAGTGGGCCTGGCGCACTCCTTTGTGGCACTTAGGGTGATCATCGAGCTGGTGAGCATTTTCGGAAATATGAGCATCGGCGGCACCGTGGGCCTCAGCTGTGCAATCTTCCTGGCAGCATACGGTGGCTACTTCCTGGTGACCTACCTCATGAGCACCGGCATGGTACAAGCCGCCATCGCCACCCGCTACAGCGAATAACTCGTTCAGCTCGGAATTATCGTAGGTTGAGCATAAGTCAGCGAAAGCGCCCCTAGACGAGCAAGGTGACGTGAAAGAGGAGGGAAGCGTACTTCGGTACGCGACCGACGATTGAACGTCAGATTGCCGCCTAGGGGCGCTTGCAGCGTCGAGCCGTTACGCGGTTTGGCAAAACCGCGTAACTCGAGCACCTTTGTGGTGGTTTTTACGTCTATCTCAATCTGTAACATATGGCTGGCAAAATCGCCTCTATCTGTTATAGATTGAGATTGTTTATCTCGAGCCATACGGTTTGTCTCGATCTGTAACAACAAGACGGGGATTCGGCCCCTAGATGTTACAGATCGAGACATCGGTCGTTTGATTTGGAGGAAGCCTTATGCGCACGATTACCGAGTCCGAGTCCACCCCTAAGGCCGACGGCTTCTTTATGCCCGCTGAATTCGCCCCGCAGGATCGCGTGTGGATGGGTTGGCCCCACCGTACCGACACCTGGTCCCACGGCGCCAAGCCGGCTCAGAAGCAGTATGCTGCCATCGCCCGCGCCATCGCCGAGTTCACCCCGGTAACCATGTGCGCCAACCAGGCCGACTACGCCAACTGCAAGGCCGTCTTTGAGGAAGACGAGAACGTTACCGTTATCGAGATGACCACTGACGACGCTTGGTTCCGCGACACCGCTGCCACTTTTGTTATCAACGGCAAGGGCGATAAGCGCGTCAACCACTGGCACTTCAACGCTTATGGCGGTCTTGTCGACGGCCTGTACTTTCCGTGGGACAAGGACGAACAGATCGCCCTTAAGATAGCTGAGCTTTCCGGCTGCCGTCGTTATCGTCCCGATGACATGATCCTCGAGGGCGGTTCCATCACCGTCGACGGCGAAGGCACCGTGGTCGTGACTGACCAGTGCCTGCTTTCCCCGGGCCGCACCTGCTCTGCGGTTCTGGAGGAGGAAGAGGACCCCGAGTCCATCTGGCCCAAGTTCAAGAGGAAGTTCGAGCCCTGGAGCGAGGAGCTTCGCGCCTATATGGACGAGCACCTCAAGGAGTACCTGGGTGTCGAGAAGGTCATCTGGGTCAAGGAGGGCATCGACCCCGAGGAGACCAACGGCCACATCGATGACGTCGCTACGTTCATCGCCCCGGGCGTCATGGCCTGCATCTGGACCGACGATCCCGAGTATCCGTTCTACGAGCAGTGCCACGCCATCTACGAGACCCTCTCCAACGCCGTTGACGCCAAGGGCCGCAAGATGAAGGTCTACAAGCTCTGCATGCCCGTGAACCCGCTGTTCATGGACCAGGCTTCCTGCGACACCATCGACGCCGACGAGAACGCCGAGCCGCGCGTCGCCGACGAGCCGCTGATCGCCTCCTACATGAACTACCTGGTCACCAACCACGGCGTTATCGTCCCGCAGTACGGCGACGAGAACGACCAGCTTGCCGTTGACACGCTCCAGAAGATCTACGACGAGGTCTGGGGCGAGGGCGTCTACAAGTGCGTCGGCGTTCAGTCCGAGCAGGTCGTCTTCGGCGGCGGAAATATCCACTGCATTACCCAGCAGGAACCCTCGGCGTAACTGTCTGTCTTCCCGAGGTGCGGCACCTTCCCGTTCATTCGTCGCTTGCGTACCCAAAGTACGCGGCGCACCTCTTTCACGGGAATCTGCCGCACCTCAGAAACCCAGCCGGTCAAGCGGACTGACGTAGCTTGTTACCGCATTAGTCATTGGTGCCAACCCTGGTAACAACGCAGGTCGAAAAAACGTCAGCGAAAACCCGCCAGAGCGAGCAAGGTGCCTTGAAGCGAGGCGGCATTGACCTTTTGGTCATGCCGTCGAAGCTGAAAGGCAGATTGCCATTCTGGCGGGTTTGCAGCGTCGAGCCGTTACGCGGTTTGGTAAAACCGCGTAACTAAATACGTTCCGCGATCTCGTGGATGAGGTAGTCGGTCTTTTCCCAGCCCAAGCACGGGTCGGTGATCGATTTACCAAAGACGCCGCCGTCGACCGGCTGGTTGCCGTCTTCCAGGTAGGACTCGATCATAAAGCCCTTGACCAGCTTGGAGATGGACTCGTTGCGGCGGCAGCTGTCGAGTACCTCCTTGCAAATGCGATACTGCTCCAGCGGACGCTTGCCCGAGTTGTCGTGGTTGCAGTCGATGACCGCTGCCGGATTGGCATAGCCGGCGTGCTCGGTATAGCGCTCGGCCAGGCGCTCCAGGTGCTCGTAGTGGTAGTTGGGGTAGGTGCGCCCATCGAGACCGATGTAGCCACGCATAACGGCGTGCGCGAGCGGATTGCCGTCGCACTCGACCTCCCAGTTGCGGAAGATGAAGCTCTGGTGCGCCTGCGCGGCATAAATGGAGTTGAGCATAACGGTGGTAGAGCCGGCAGTGGGATTCTTCATGCCGACGGGTACCGAAATGCCGCTCGACACCAGGCGATGCTCTTGGTTCTCGACCGAGCGTGCGCCCACGGCAACATAGCTCAGCAGGTCAACGAGGTACTGGTAGTTGGACGGATAGAGCATCTCGTCGGCGGTGAAGAAGCCCGTTTCCTCAATAACGCGCAGGTGCATATGGCGGATGGCCTTGACACCCTCGAGCAGGTCGTCGGGAGCCTCGGGGTTGGGGTTGTGCAGCAGTCCCTTGTAGCCGGTGCCCTTGGTACGCGGCTTATTGGTGTAGACGCGCGGAATGATGACGAGCTTGTCCTTGACCTCCTCGGCGGTCTTGGCCAGCCGGTTCATGTACTCGAGAACCGAATCCTCGCGGTCGGCAGAGCACGGGCCGATGATGAGCACCTTGCGTGCGTCCTCGCCGGTAAAGACTTTGGCGACCTCGGCGTCAAATGCCTGCTTTTTGGCGGTAAGCTCGGCAGAAAGCGGCATTTCCTCGCGGATTTCCATGGGGATCGGCAGCCTGCGTTTGAATTCCATGGCCATAGGGGCCTCCTCAATCTATAGAAAGAGCAATAAGCGTATTGTCGAATGCTCGGCATTATCCGCTGTCGCACGCTAAAGTGCAAGCCCTTGTCACCCCGAAACCTGCCAAAAAGGACAGGTTTATTTTGGCAGGTTTTATCTGGGGAAACGTCGGTGAATGCCGGGAGGGAGTAGCGTCGCGCGGGAGCCTAAGCTGTTGTTGCTTCCCCAGGAAACACCCTGTGGGCAAAAAATGCCAAATATGAGTACGGTTGCTAACCTAGTATCATATTGCCTTCGCAAAATAATAGACATAACAGCAAAATATGTTCATTAACGTAAACACATATAAGTCCGCTATAGGGCTGTTTGATCAATTTAGGGACGCGTGTAAGCCGTGAAAACGGTATTTGGGGCTGTTTTGGCTGTTACTAAAAAGGTAACAGTACTCATATTTGCCCTTTTTTGCCCACGGGGCCTCGAAGGGGCTGCCAATCAGGTCCCAGGGGAGACGGTTTGAGGGCCGCAGAGCAAAAACGGGGGCGCAGGTTGTCCTGCGCCCCCGTTTTCTGGGCATTGCGGTTGTTTGCCGCCGGTTGTTACGCCGCCTCGTCGAACTGCGAGTTGTACAGGTCGGCGTAGAAGCCACCCTGGGCGAGCAACTCGTCGTGCGTGCCCTTCTCGACGATGTCGCCGTCGCGAATTACCAAGATCACGTCGGCGTTGCGGATCGTGGACAGGCGGTGCGCGATAACAAAGCTGGTACGGCCTTGCATTAGCGCATCCATGGCACGCTGGATGAGCTCCTCGGTGCGAGTGTCAACGTTGGAGGTCGCCTCGTCCAGAATCAGCGCCGGGCGGTCGGCCAAAATGGCACGGGCGATGGTCACGAGCTGGCGCTGGCCCTGCGACAGATTGGTGCCCTCCTCGTTGATCATAAAGTCGTAGCCGCCGGCGAGCGTATGGATAAAGTGATCGCAGCGTGCGGCGCGTGCAGCGGCCTCGACCTCGGCATCGCTCGCATCGGGGCGTCCGTAGCGGATGTTCTCGCGGATCGTGCCGTTAAACAGCCAGGTATCCTGCAGCACCATGGCAAACTCGCCGCGCAGCGCCGCGCGATCCCAGTCTCGCACGTCGACACCCTCGACGCGCAGCGAGCCGCCGTCCACATCGTAAAAGCGCTGCAGCAGCTTAATGAGCGTGGTCTTGCCAGCGCCGGTGGGACCGACGATGGCGATGGTCTGGCCGGGCTGCGCCTCGCAGCTAAAGTCGTGGATGATGGTCTTGTCGGGCGTGTAGCCAAACTTCACATGGTCAAATTCCACGTGGCCGGGGCGCTTCTCGGGAATCTGCGCATCGGTCTTTTGCTCCTCTTCGGGTGCGGCCAGGAACTCAAAGACACGCTCGGTGGCGGCTGCCATCGACTGCATCGTGTTGCTCACGTTGCCTAGCTGCTGCACCGGCTGCGTAAAGTTGCGCACGTACTGGATAAAGCTCTGAATGTCGCCGGGCGTGGCATTGCCGGTCAGCGCGAGCTGCGCGCCCACCACGACGACGCCCACGTAACCCATATTGCCCACCAGGCTCATAAGCGGCATCATCAGGCCCGACAGGAACTGCGAGCGCCAGCCACTAATAAAGAGACGGTTGTTTTGGCGGTCGAACTCCTCGATCGAAGCCTCGGCGCGGTCGAACACCTGAATGACGTTCTGGCCGGCAAAATCCTCCTCGATAATGCCGTTGACGGCGCCCAGAACCTGCTGCTGCTCGCGGAAGTACGGCTGCGAGAAGTGAATCATCACCATCAAGATAATCGCGGCGGCCGGCAGCGTGAGCACGGTGACGCCGGTGAGCGGCAGGCTGATCGAAAGCATCATGACGAGCACGCCGATAATCTGCGTGACGGACGTAATAAGCTGTGTCACGCTCTGGTTGAGCGACTGGCCGAGCGTATCGACGTCGTTGGTGATGCGGCTGAGCACGTCGCCCTTGCTGTGGCCGTTAAAGTAGCTCATCGGCACGACGGCGATCTTGGCGGCGATCTCCTTGCGCATGCGGTAGCAGATCTTTTGCGTGACACCGGTCATGAGCCAGCCCTGGATCAGGCTGCAGGCAGAGCTCGCCAGATACAGGCAGAGCAAAAAGCCGAGCGTCTTGGCGATCCAGTTAAAGTCGACATCGCCGGTGCCGTTGACCTTGGCAACCAGGCCCTCGAACAGTTTGGTGGTGACCTGGCCGAGCACCTTAGGTCCCACAATATTGAAGATGACCGAGCACACGGCAAAGGCGACGGCGGCAAACACGGCAATCTTGTGCTGACCGATATAGCCGAGCAGCTGCCTCATGGTGCCCTTAAAGTCCTTGGCCTTTTCGCCACGGCGCATGCCACCCATGCGGCCCATGGGTCCACGCTGACGGGTGGGCTTGGGAATTTGAGTCTTGGTCTCGTCTGCCATTAGCGCTCGCCTCCTTCCATAACGGCTGCAATTTCTTCTTGGGTAAGCCCCAGCTCCTCGGCGGAAAGCTGCGACTGTGCGATCTCCAGGTACGCCGGGCAGCTGCGCAGCAGCTCCTCGTGCGTGCCGGTGCCCACTACGTGGCCGTCGTCGAGCACGATGATCTGGTCGGCGTGCATGATGGTCGCGATGCGCTGGGCCACGACCACGAGTGCGGCGTCGGTAACGTTTTTGGCGAGCTCCTCGCGCAGGCGCGCGTCGGTCTTGTAGTCGAGGGCGCTAAACGAGTCATCGAACACCACGACCTCGGGCTTTTTGGCCAACGCGCGGGCGATGGCCAGGCGCTGGCGCTGACCGCCAGAGACATTGGAGCCGCCCTGGCTGATGGGGGAGTCGTAACCGCCCTCACGCTCGGCGATAAAGTCCTCGGCCTGTGCGATGCGCGCTGCCTGGTGCATGTCATCATCGCTTACCATGTCGCCGGCAAACTTGAGGTTGCTCTCGACGGTGCCCGAGAACAGGCGTCCCTGCTGCGGGATGTAACCAATGCGGCGGCGCAGCTCGGAAAGGGTCATATCGCGCACGTCGATGCCGTCAAGCGAAATGCTGCCGCCCGTGACGTCATACAGGCGCGGAATCAACTGCACGAGCGTGGACTTGCCCGAGCCCGTGGAACCAATGATGCCGAGCATCTGACCGGCATGCGTGGTGAAGTTCACGCCGCTGATGACATCGGCGCGGGCATCGGGATACTGGAAGCTCACGTCGCGGAAGGTGAGCTCACCGCGCGGCGCGCTGGCCGCGGGCAGTTTGGGCGAGACAGGGTCGTTGATGCTCGTGGGGCAGGTGATGACCTCTTCCACGCGCTCGGCTGCGACCTCGGCACGGGGCAGGATGACCGAAACCATGGTGAGGATCATAAACGCCATGACGATCTGCATGGTGTAGGAGATAAACGCCATCATGTTGCCGACCTGCATCACGCCGTCGGACACGCCCTGCGCGCCAAACCAGACGATAAGCACAGTGATGCAGTTCATGACCAGCATCATGAGCGGCATCATAAAGCTCATGGCGCGGTTGGTGTAGAGCTGCGTGGTCATCAGGTCGAGCGAAGCCTTGTCAAAACGCTCGAGCTCATGTTCCTCGCGGTTGAACGAGCGGATGGGCATAAGGCCGTCGAGCAGCTCGCGGGCGGTAAGGTTCACACGGTCCACAAAGCTCTGCATCTTTTTGAACTTGGGCATGGTGAGGCCCATGAGCACGCCGACAACGGCCGAAACCGCGATAATGGCCACGGCGATGGTCCACTCCAGACCGGTATGGTTGGCCAGGACGCGCATGACGGCGACGATGCCCATGACGGGGGCCATCAGGCACATGCGGATAAACAGGGTTGCGGCCATCTGGATCTGCTGAATGTCGTTGGTGCAGCGGGTGATGAGCGAGGCCTGGCTAAACTTGCCCACCTCGGCTGGCGAGAAGTGCATAACCTTGTTGAAGGTCTCGCGGCGCAGGTCGCGGGCGATGGAGCAGGCGGTGCGCGAAGCCACGGCACCGGTCAGGATGGTGGCGACGAGCGATACCAGGCACAGCCCAAACATCGTGGTCGCCATGCGGCTCAGGTAGGCGTTCTGCACGTCGGCGGGGTCGATGCCCTGTGCCTTGTACTCGTCCTGTACATAGCTCACGGCGCGCTGGGTGACGATGGAGCCCGACATGGAGCCCATTTTGTCTGCCATTTGGTTGGCGCCCTCGACGAGCTTGCCCTGGTCGATTAGGCCGCCTTCAACGCCTAGACGCAGGCTCTTCATGGTAATCTTGCCGCCGTCGGCATCAATCTGCTTTTGCATGTTCTGCGCCGCTGCGGCCTTTTGCTGCATCTCGGCGAGCTGCTCGGGCGTCATCGCCGCCATCTGCTCGGGGGTGGGCATGGCCTGGGCAGCGTTGCTGTCTTTCTCGCTGGACGTGCCGGTCATGTCGCCCATGGAGTCGGCGTCGATGCCCTGGTTGAAGGCGAGCACGACGGTCTCGGGCAGGCTCATGATGTCGGCAATCTTGCCGCCGTCGGTGCGCTCCTCCTCGGTGCCCTTGTACGTTCGAATGCCGTTATTGTCTGCCTTGCTAAACACGGCCTCCACAGCCTTGGCGTCCTTGGCGCTCATAAAGAGTTCGAGGTCGTCGAGCGATTCGGTGCGGATGGTGTCGGGCACGGGTGAGGCGATGCCGCCTTGCTGCACGCCCACGTCGACGATATCGCTCATGTAGGTAGGCAGTGCCAGATCGGCGTTGCAACTGATTACGATAAGTACGATAGCTGCGAACAGTGCCAGGATATGCTTTTTAAAGAGCTTGAGAATCCTCACTCGGCATCTCTCCTTTCTTGATTGCGGTCGATAATTTCGTTGGCACGTCTTAGAAGACGCACCATCTCTTGGGTATCTGTTTCGCCGAGCTGCTCGAGGAAAGCCGCAGTGCGGTTCTCGAATTCCCGACGTTTGATTTCGAGATCCTGGAATCCTTTGTCGGTCACCGTGACGTGTACGCGACGACGGTCGGTCTTTGAGTGCTCGCGCTCGACCCAGCCCTTGGCTTCGAGAGCGCGTAGGATATTGGCGATGCGGGCACTCGAGACCCAGGCGCGATCAGCGAGTTCGCTCGGCGTGAGTGAACCGCCGGCGAGTATGAGGGCGCGCATGACGGCCATCTCGCCGCCGAGGGCTTTGTCCGCAAAGCGCGAAATGCGCTGATGCATGCTGCCGAACTCGGTAAGGAGCTGACGCCCAAGCTCACGGAAATCGGTATCTTCCACCGAAAACCCCTAACACTAGAAACTATTTCCGGGGAAAGATGATACCCCAGCTCAACTATCCCATTCGGTAGATTTCTAGGCATGTCCCAAAAATCTACTTGGCCGCTGGGCAATATTAAGAGTGGATTAAGACTTAAAATCATTCAATTGCTGAAGCGTTTCAAAGATGCCCGCGGTTAGGCGAGGGGTTGTCACCACCATGACGACTGGGACTCATATAAGCGCCACGTGCGATGCTCCAACTTCCCGCAAGGAGACACCTTACATAAAGGGGGATGGAGTCATGGCATTTGACTTCACGGGCAAGACCGCGATTGTCACGGGCGGCACTCAGGGCATTGGCCTCGAGATCGCCAAGGGCATCGTCGCGGGCGGCGGACATGTCGCGCTCATCGCAAGGAACGCTGCTAAGGGCGAGGCCGCAGTGGCCGAGCTTGGCGAGGGCAACAAGTTCTATCAGCTCGATGTCGCCGATGCGCCCAAGGCGCGCGAGACCGTCGAGCAGATTTTTACGGACCTGCCGCAAACCAACATCCTGATCAACTGCGCTGGCGTCATCAGCACTAAGAAGTTCGACGAGATCGACGACACCGAGTGGCGTCGCACCATCGACATCAACCTCAACGGTACCTTCACTATGATGAACGCCGTGTACCCGCACTTTAAGGCGGCCCATGCCGGCACTATCGTCAACGTGAGTTCCGTTGCGGGCAAGATCGGTGGCGGCCTGCTCGGCACCGCTGCCTACGCCAGCTCCAAGGCCGGTGTTAACGGTCTAACCAAGGCAGTCGCCAAGGAAGGCGGCAAGTTTGGCGTTCGCTGCAACGCCGTGTGCCCGTCGCTCACGTTGACCGATATGACCTCGATTCTCTCTGACGAGAACTCTCAGCGCATCATCAACGGTATTCCTCTGGGCCGCGCCGCCCAGGCCAGCGAGCCTGCGCAGATGGTGCTGTTCTTCGCTTCCGACCTCGCCAGCTTCGTGAACGGCGAGATCGGTGACTGCGACGGCGGCATCGTCCTGGACGGGTAATACCCCGCGACGATTATTCGGCGACGGCTCCTGCGACTCGGGACCGTCGCCTTCTTTCTGACATAGGCGCGTGCGGCTACGATTCGCATGCATCCAAAGGAGATATATATGAGTGAATCGACTGCGGTGGAGGCGCCGGCGGCAAAGGAGCCGTTCTTTAAGATGTCCTCCATCCCGGGCGCCAATATTTTGGTGCCGCTTTTGTTGGGCTGCCTGCTCAATACGCTATTCCCTGACCTGTTCAAAACGCTCGGCAGCTTTACGCTTGGCATGACCCAGCAGGGTGCAGGCCCGCTGGTGGGCGCTTTTTTGCTCATCGTCGGTACGACGATTTCGTTTAAGAGTGCTCCTGCCGCCGCTGCACGCGGCGCCATCATCATCGCCGTCAAGCAGATCGTGGTCGTTGCCGTGTCGCTGCTCATCCTTTATGTGTTCAACGACAACCTGTTTGGCATCTCTGCCATGGTGATGCTGGCGGCTTGCACCGGCGCCAACAACGCTATGTACGCTGGTCTGATGGGCACCATGGGCAATGAGGCCGAGCGTGGCGCCGTCGCCATCACCACGCTGGTTGTCGGCCCTCCGGTCACGATGATCGTGCTCGGCGCTGCCGGTCAGGCCCCGATCGGCTGGTCGCTCGTGGGCGCCATCCTGCCGATCGTCGTCGGCATTATTCTGGGCAACCTCTTCCCGAGCTTTAAGAAGATGATGGCACCGGCACTTTCCGCCATCATCGTGCTCGTCTTCTTTGCCATGGGCTCGACCATGACCTTTGGCCAGCTCATTAATGGCGGTCTTCCCGGCATTCTGCTCGGCGTGATCTGCTCGGTGGTCTTTGCAATTCCCGTCATCGCGGTCGATAAGCTCACGGGTGGTACGGGTGTCGCAGGTGCGGCCATTTCGAGCTGCGCCGGAGCCAATGTGGCCACGCCTGCTGCCATGGCAAGCGTCAACGGGGCCATGTACGGTGGCGCCGTGCTCGCGACGGCTACGGCACAGGTTGCTGCCTGCGCAATCGTGACGGCTATTTTGACCCCGCTGGTCACCAGCTGGTGCTACAAGCATTTTGAGCGCCAGGGCAACAGCAAGGCAACGACCGACAAGGCCACTGCAGCCGCCTAATGCCAAGCGGCAATCAAAGCTAAAAACTAGCTACGCCACAGGGCGGTCACGGGGGATCCCGTGGCCGCCCTGCAGTTTCTGTAGGGTCTCTGGGACACTTTACCCTGCTAAAGCTGGCATAACAGCTAGAGCAAACGTCGTACAAAGGCAAGGAAAAATACCATACAAATCGGTGAACGGTAGTTGTTCGCGCTCGCATTTCCTGCGGGTTTGTAAAAAACGCCTTTATGATATAAAAAAAGAAACATATAACAGCCCAGATGGAGAGGGTCTCTATGTTATCCTTCTCAAACGGGTGAAATCTTGGGTTTTGGGTTGCAGTTCCAAGGTGGACAAACGTTTTTCCCTGTACCAACGTGTGGTGAAGAACGGAAGAAGCCGGTAGTGCAAGCCGATAATTCAAGAATTCAATAAGCAGCGGTGTGAGAGAGCGCCGCATTACACGTAACTAGGAGCGTGGTTACACAATGCAGGAGGCATGGGAAGGCTTCAAGGAAGGCATTTGGACGGGAGAGGTTGACGTCCGAGACTTCATCCAGAAGAACTACACCCCCTACGAGGGCGACGAGTCGTTCCTCGCCGGCCCGACCGAGCGTACCAAGGAGCTGTGGGGCGAGGTTCTCGACCTGCTGCTTAAGGAGCGCGAGCAGGGCGGTGTCCTCGATATGGACACCAAGACCGTCACGGGTATCGTGAGCCACCCCGCTGGCTACATCGATAACGCCCATCGCGACAAGGAGACCATCGTCGGTCTCCAGACCGACAAGCCGCTCAAGCGCGCGCTGCACGTCAACGGCGGTATCCGCATCGCTTGCCAGGCTGCCAGCCAGCACGGCTATAAGGTCGACGAGAACGTTGTCGAGCGCTACACCTTCGAGCGCAAGACCCACAACGCTGGCGTCTTCGATGTCTACACCCCCGAGATGCGTGCTTGCCGCTCGGCTCACATCATCACCGGTCTGCCCGATGGCTATGGCCGCGGCCGCATCATCGGCGACTACCGTCGTGTTGCCCTGTACGGCGTCGACTACCTGATCAAGGACAAGGAGGCCCAGAAGGCTTCCACCCCGACGGTTATGACCGCCGACAACATCCGCGATCGCGAGGAGCTGCAGGAGCAGATCCGCGCCCTCGGCGAGCTTAAGATGATGGCCGAGACCTATGGTTTCGATATTTCCAACCCTGCTACCAACACGCAGGAGGCCATCCAGTGGATGTACTTCGCCTACCTCGCTGCCGTTAAGGAGCAGAACGGCGCCGCTATGTCCATCGGCCGTACCTCTACGTTCATCGACATCTACGCTGAGCGCGACCTTGCCAACGGCACCTTCACCGAGGAGCAGATCCAGGAGTTCGTGGATCACTTCATCATGAAGCTCCGCATGGTCAAGTTTGCCCGTACCCCCGAGTACCAGGCCCTGTTCACCGGCGATCCGCAGTGGGTCACCGAGTCCATCGGCGGCATGGGTGTTGACGGCCGTACGCTCGTTACCAAGATGAGCTACCGCTACCTGCACACGCTCGAGAACATGGGCACCAGCCCCGAGCCCAACATGACCATTCTGTGGTCGACTCGTCTGCCCGAGAACTTCAAGAAGTTCTGTGCCAAGACTTCTGTCGCCAGCTCCTCGATCCAGTACGAGAACGACGACCTCATGCGCGTTTACCACGGCGACGACTACGGCATCGCCTGCTGCGTGTCCTCCATGCGCATTGGCAAGGAGATGCAGTTCTTCGGCGCTCGCGCCAACCTGGCTAAGTGCCTGCTGTATGCACTCAACGGCGGTGTTGACGAGGTCTCCAAGAAGCAGGTCGGCCCCAAGTATCGCGCCGTCGAGGGCGATACGCTCGATTACGACGACGTTGTGGCCAAGTACAACGACATGATGAAGTGGCTTGCTGGCGTGTACGTCAACTCGCTGAACATCATTCACTACATGCACGACAAGTATTGCTACGAGCGCATCCAGATGGCTCTGCACGACAAGCACGTGCACCGCTGGTTCGCTACGGGTATCGCTGGTCTTTCCGTCGTGGCTGACTCCCTGTCCGCCATCAAGTACGCCAAGGTCCACCCCGTCCGTGATGAGAACGGCATCATCGTCGACTTCGAGACCGAGGGCGAGTTCCCCAAGTACGGTAACGACGACGACCGCGTCGACCAGATCGCTCACGACGTTGTGCACCAGTTCATGGAGTACATCCGCATGAACGACACCTACCGCAACTCCGTGCCCACGACCTCGGTTCTGACCATCACCTCCAACGTCGTGTACGGCAAGAAGACCGGTTCTACGCCTGATGGCCGCAAGGCTGGCCAGCCCTTCGCCCCGGGTGCTAACCCCATGCACAAGCGCGATAGCCACGGCGCCATCGCTTCGCTGTCTTCGGTTTCCAAGCTCCCGTTCCGCGATGCTCAGGACGGCATCTCCAACACCTTCTCCATCATCCCGAGTGCGCTCGGCAAGGAGGACCAGGTGTTCTTTGGCGATATCGACCTTGATCAGCTGGGCGAGTAACTATTGTTAGTGCTATACTAACAATAACGATTACTGATTAGTGCGCCGGTTTCGGCCGGCGCCTATTAATCGAAGGAGACACATTATGAAGGTTTCTGAAGTTTCCGAGACTCAGGCCGATAACCTGGTCCACATGCTCGACGCTTACGCCGAGAAGGGTGGCCACCACCTGAACGTCAACGTCTTCAACCGTGAGACGCTGCTCGACGCTCAGGCTCACCCCGAGAAGTACCCGCAGCTGACCATCCGCGTTTCCGGCTATGCCGTGAACTTCCACACGCTCACCAAGGAGCAGCAGGACGAGGTCATTGCGCGTACCTTCCACGACAAGTTCTAAAGGGGTTTAACTCCTGCAGGATCGCCGGGCTGCTTTGGGTTACTTTCCAAAACGTCCTCGGACATGCAAAGGGCTCCGCTGCGCGCTTCGCGCGGCGGAGCCCTTTGCGTCCTGCGGGATGTTTTGGAAAGTAACCCAAAGCGGCCCGGCGGGGTCCTGTGTAGTCACCCTTTAGGCGGAACTCTCCTGATGGGCTGGACGCACGGGATACTTTCTTGGCAACTACCGTTTATCGCGTATAGTTACCGTTTGCGGGATAAGCAACACTCATTTATAAACCGTGTAATATCTTAGTTAAGCACGGAGTTTTCCAGGGAGACGCTGTCCTTTGTTGTGTGCAAGGGACGGCGTCTCTTTGGCGCTTAGATGCTGTTGCGCAACAGTGCGGCGGCCTGTGTTTGGTATTGGAAAGTCGACATTGAGATAGGTCGTGATGATAATGGGCAAGTACGTAATCGTGGTTGAGTCTGGTTCGGATGTGACGCCGGAGCTCTGCGAGCGCTACGGCATCGTGCGCGTGCCTATGCATGTCACGATTGGTGACGAGACCGTCGAGGACGGCTCGATCGATCCGCTCGAGATTTACTCGCGCTGTAACGAGTTTGGCGTGATGCCCAAGACCAGTGGCTGCGCGCCTGCGGATTTTGCTCACGTGTACGACCGCATTCACGCTGAGCAGCCCGATGCGACCATCCTGCATCTTGCGTACTCCGAGGCCACGACCTGTTCGCATCAGTCCTCCAAGATTGCAGCTAAGGGCCGCGACTACGTGTTCTCCATGGACACGCGTTTTGTCTCGGTGGGCCAGTCGCTCGTTGTCGTCGAGACCGCCAAATACATCGAGGCTCACCCCGATGCCACCGTCGACGAGATCTTTGCATTTACGAATTTCGTCATGGACCGTGTGCTGCTGGGCTTTGTTCCTACCGACCTAGCCTTCCTTAAGGCGGGCGGTCGTCTGTCCAACGTGGCATTCCTTGGCGCCCACCTGTTCAAGATTAAGCCCTGCATTGAGGTGACGGGCGGTAAGTTTGTGGCGACCAAGAAGTTCCGCGGCTCTATGCTCAAGTGCGCCCGCGCCTTTATTGACCACATGGTTGCGAAGGGCGAGATTGACTACTCGCACATTGGCCTGGCGTATTCGGTAGGCCTTTCCCAGGAGCTGCGCGACGACATGGAAGTCTATGCGCACGACCTGGGCTTTAAGGACGTTACCTGGACTCAGGTCGGCGGCGTCATCTCGAGCCATTGCGGCCCGACCGCCTTCGGCGCGGTGCTCACGCTCAAGGCGTAAGGCCTGGCGTCTATCGATTTCTATTGCCTCGGCGGCGGGCGGGTTGCGACAACCTTCCCGCCGCTCTTGCGTAGGGCCAAATAGAACAACCCAATTGACCGCTAAACCGTTTCGCCATCATGCATATGGGCTAGAATGACTCTGGCATTTATGTAGCTAAAACCAATGAGAGGCAAGGTAGCGGGAATGGCTGAGATGACGCTCGAGGGTGTGGACGCTCGTCCCGAGGACTCTGCGTTTGCCCTGGGCCGCGTGCATTCGATTGAGACGATGGGAACGGTCGATGGACCCGGCATCCGCTTTGTGGTGTTTGTTCAGGGCTGCCCCATGCGCTGTGCGTATTGCCACAACCCCGATACCTGGTCGGTTAACGGCGGCACCATGGTGACCGTCGAGCACCTGATGGACGAGTTCCAGAGCAACCATGAGTTTTATCGTAGCGGTGGTATTACGGTGTCCGGCGGCGAGCCGCTCCTGCAGCCTGAGTTTTTGGCCGACCTGTTCCGTGCAATGCACAACAACCCCGATGGTCGCGTGCATACCTGCCTAGACAGCTGTGGCTATGCGTTTGACCCCAAGCATCCGGAGAAGTTCGATGCTGTGCTCAACGAGACTGATATGGTGCTGCTCGACATTAAGCATGCCGATCCGGTTGAGCACAAAAAGTTGACCGGATGCGATCCTGCGCGCATCCTGGCGTTTGGCGATGAGCTTGCCCGTCGCAAGATTAAGGTCGTTATCCGTCACGTGGTGGTGCCGGGCATTACCGACACGGTGGAGGAGTGCGAGGCACTCGGTCGTCTGATCGCTCCATGGCATAACGTGGTCGGCCTGGAAATGCTGCCGTATCACACGATGGGCGTCGTCAAGTATGAGCAACTGGGCATTCCCTATAAGCTCGAGGGCGTGCCACAGATGGATACCGCGCGTATGCCCGAGTTGCGCAATGCCGTTATGGCCGGCATGAAAAAGCGCCGTGCGGAGCTCAAAAACGCCATCGGTTAACAAGCCCCGTCCCAAATTGACTACCTTTTAAGATGCGCAAGGCACTCATTGGGGACAGACTTAAATGAGTGCCCCTGGGCACCAAGTTGATTGCCAAAGAGCCCCGTCAAGTTGCGGTGGAATAGTTCTTGTTTTTCGGCTTATGCCGCCCAAACAGGAACTATTTCATCGCAACTGCGTTTTGGGTAGAGATGCGCAACAGAATTGGCAAAAATGCATAGAAACGCTTGTGGTTTCTTTAAAGACGCCTTAGACGGTGTCAAATAATTTGGGAAAGAAATGGCTGCTCGGTATTATGCTGCTCGTATATAAACGGTAGCAGTCAGGAGACCACGTGCGAAATAACGCATCGCGGGACGAGTATGTGCCGCAACATGGCAGCAGATATAAGACGAAGGGCACGCCTTCGCGTGGCCTTGCTGACGCTCGCATCCGCGTGACGAAGATTGCCGCCATAGGAATGCTAGCGTTGGCGGTTATTATCCTCGGAATTACCGCCAAAACCTACGCGTCGGAGCGAATGGCACACTCAAATGCGTCAACGGTACAGCTGCAAAACGAGAAGGTTTCAAAGTCTAAAGCGTCGGCAGATCAAGCACCGTCGACGGCGGATCTCAAGACGAGACTTTCGAAGGCGGACTTTAACGATATTCCCTCAGGCGATACCGTGCAGACCTTCTCGTTGGTGGATAACAAGACTCCTACCTTGGAGGATGAGAGCCTTGCCTTGCTCCAGGATGCCCTGAGTCGGGCGCAGGAGCTGGGCGACGTGGGTGTAGTGTTCTACGACCTATCGAGCGGTAGGGGCGTGACGTATAACGACGATGTCGAGGTATATGGAGCGAGTAGTTACAAGGCGCCGTATGCACTCTATATTTGTGAGACGTTGGTCGAATCGGGGCAGGTGTCGCTCGATGGGCCTTTAGCCACGTATGGTGGTTACAGCATGGGCTGGCAGACGGTGCGCGACCTGATCGAGAATGCCGTCGTCAACTCGGACAACGATTCGTTTATGGCGTTACGCGCGGCGTTTGACCATGCTGGTTACGAGGATTGGATCGTCAGTCTTGGCATCGATTACGATACCGCGCTCGATCCGATGAGTGATTTTCCGACCTACTGCCCGCGCACCTCGGCAAAGTTGTGGCGCGAGATGGGTGAGTATTTGAGTTGTGACACCGAGACGTCGCAATGGCTGTCGGGCCTTCTGGCATCAACATCGCGTTCGTTTATTCGCGATGGCATTGCGGACGATCAGGTCTTGGTGCGCAACAAGGCGGGGTGGATCAGCGAGGACGGTTGCTATTCGACGTGTGATGCCGGACTGATCGACGTTGACGGCCATAACTATATTATGAGCATCATGACGTCGATACCGTGGAGCGACCAGTCGAGCGAGGCCGTGGCCGCCATCGCCAAAGCGCTCTACGATACCCGCACTGCGCTGGCCTAACGGCTTCGTATCGCGCGGTTGAGTCAAAATGCTGGTACCATACCGTGGATAAGCAGTTTTCACAGGTTTGGGGGATGGTATGCCTACCATCGCAATCATCGGTGCACTCGAAAAAGAGGTCGTGCAGATCAAAGAGGAACTGAACGGCGCTCGTGTGTCGCAAGAGGCGGGCTTGACCGTTGTCAGCGGCGAGCTTGACGGTCTGACAGTAGTCGCCACGACTGCTGGCATGGGTACCGTGAATGCCGCTGCCGCAACGCAACATCTCATCAGCAAATACGCCCCGCAGGCCGTTGTATTCTCGGGCATTGCGGGTGGCCTAAACCCCAAGCTCCATATTAACGACGTGGTTATAGGCAAGTACCTGCGCTATCTGGATACCGATACGGCGCTCATCGCCGAGTCGGCACCGGGGCTCGAGGAGTTTGTCTCGACGCCGGCGTTGGCTGATGTTGCCGCCACCGTACTTGCCGAACATGGATTTGTGGATGCCTCGGCGGATGAGACTTCTGCGAAGAAGGACCCCAAGCAGTTCCTGTGTGGAACTATCGCCACGGGCGACCGCTTTGTTACGGGCGACGCCATGCGTAACGCTGCGGTTGAGGCCACACATGCCGATTGCGTCGAGATGGAGGGCGCGGCAATTGCGCACATTGCGGCCAAGAATGGTGTCGATTGCCTGGTGCTGCGCGCTATCAGCGATAATTGTGACGAGGCATATGACGCGTTTTGCGAGCGCGAGTTCGATCTGGACGAGTACGCCCGCACCGCGAGTGGCATCACGCTTGACATCGTTCGTCGTGTCGCCGCCGCGTAATAGCACGCCCGTTTTGTAAAAACCTACGACCAAGGAGTGTCCATGGCCGATTCCATTAACTACCAGCTTGCCAAGTTCGTCGCCAGCTACGGCAAAGTTTCGCAGATTCCCGAGTCCACCTGTCCCGAGGTGAGCTTCGTCGGCCGCTCCAACGTGGGCAAGTCCTCCATCATGAACAAGCTCTTTGGCCGCAAGAATCTGGTCAAGGTTTCGAGTACGCCGGGCAAGACGAGCAACATCAACTTCTTTGAGGCCGATGACGTGCACTTTGTCGACCTGCCGGGTTACGGTTTCGCCCGTCGCTCCAAAGCTGAGCGCGATCGCTGGGCCGAGCTTATTGGTGACTTCTTTGACTCCGAGCGCAGCTTTAACCTGGTTGTTTCGCTGGTTGACATTCGTCACGATCCCAGCAAGCTTGACCATGACATGATCGACTACCTGCAGGGCAACGAGTTCAACTTTATCGTCTGCCTCACCAAAGCCGACAAGCTCAGCCGCACCCAACAGGCCCGCCAGGCAGCAGCCATCAAAAAGCAGCTCAACGTCCCGGCCGAAAATGTAATCATCACAAGCTCCCAGACCGGCACCGGCATCGACGAACTCAAAAAGCGCATCGCCGAGGCTTGCCTCTAATAAGTGCTCCTGCCTAGCAAGAGCCCCTATCAATAAAAGGCCATAATTTCAGCCTGGCGCCCCTTCAAAGCGTGGGTCCCTGTAGACATCGCCAGTCACGTTACCATAGGGCCACCCAGGGGCATCCCCTTAAAAACATTCCGCAGCACGAGGCCCGCTTATCCGCAGCTCCGAAGGAGCGCAATATTAAATCAGCGAATGCGATTATCCTGTCGAGGTCGCGTAGGTCTCCTTGGGGCTTCCCCTGAAAACAATCCGCAGATCGAATTGCCCCGTCGCGCGAAGCGCACGACGGGGCAATTCATGATCGAGGACGTTTTCAGGGGAAGCCCCAAGGAGACCGGTGAGAGCAATGAGACAGGGCGCTACAGGTACTCGATTTGAGCGCCCTCGGTGTCGCACGTTAGAATATGCGTAACGCACTTAGGGAACTGCTCGCGCAGCTTGACCTGCAGGAACTTTGCCACGATGGTGTCGTCGGTCACGGCCATGAGGGTCGAGCCCGAGCCGCTAATCCAGATGGTCTTAGCGCCGCCGTTAAGGCAGGTGTCGCGCACGGCGTTGTAGTCGGGAATCAGGCGGCGACGATAGGGCTCCTGAATGCGGTCGTCATTTGCGGCGGCAATCAGGTCGAGGTCGCCGGTCTCCAGGCCTCGCGTCATGCCGGCGATGCGGCCCATCTGCCACACGGCGGTGGAGAGCGGAATCTCCTGCGGCACGACCTTGCGTGCCTCACTCGTGTGCACCTCGTAAGGTGGAATCACGGTAATAAAACGCAAACGATCGCTCACCTCGTAGCGCAGGCACTGGGGGAGCGAATCGGTCGGCGTAAAGGAGCAGACGGCGCCGCCCAGGATAGCGGGGGCGACGTTATCGGGATGGCCCTCGACCTCGGTGGCAATGCGGACGAGCTCGGCGCGGTCGACGGTGTGGCCCGTCAACGCGGCGGCTGCCATAATGCCGGCGACGACGCAGGTGGAGCTGGAGCCCAGGCCGCGGGCGACGGGAACGTCAGTCTGAATGTCGATGGCAACGGGGAAGGCCGGCTCGCCCCATGCGGCCAGTGCATCCACAAAACTCACGTAGACTAGGTTGTTCTCGTTTTGGAACTCCTCGGGGCAGCCCGTGATGGTGAGCTTGTCGGCGCGCTCGAAGGTAAAGTGCGAGTAGAGGCTGACGGCCATGCCGAGGGTGTCGTAGCCGATGCCTAGGTTGGCGCTGGTTGCTGGGACGGTGATTTTGATCATGTGGGTCCTCCTGGGCGGATCTGGCCGTTTAGTTCGCTGCTCGGGCAGTCCTGGCTCGCTCGGAAAGCACATTAAGTGCTTTCCGGCTCGTGCGGAACTCGTGACGAACTAAACGGCCAGACCCGCTCGCATGCTCGTCATCATCCCGAAAGCTAAATAAAAAGAAGGTGCGCCGGCTTTCGCCGGCGCCTTATAAGGGGTTTAGTTGGTGGCCATCTTTTTTGCTGCAGACTCTACGTAGTTGGCCATGTCGGCTACGTCGCAGACGTCTTCGAAGCGTACGGGCTTGGACTCGAGCTCGGCGAGTTGGACCGGGGCAACCGTGTTGGTTGCCTGCTCGAGCACACGCATGGCCTCAAAGTCGTCCTCGGGAACGTCGAGCCCCAGGGCGTCGCAGCAGGCGCGTGGGAACTTGTAGGGGCTGGCGGTCGAAAGCAGCACGCGGGCCTTGGCGCCCTCGGCGGGAGCGACCTTTTCAAAGACGTGATAGCCGCAAGCGGTGTGCGGGTCGATCACGTAGCCGTTCGCATCCCAGCAGCTCTTGATGGCAGCGCGGACCTCGTCCTCGCTGGCCCAGCCGCAGCCAAAGACACTCTGAATCTTAGCCAGCAGCTCGGCGGGCACCTCGTAGCGGCCGGTCTGGGCAAGCTGCTCCATAAGGCCGGCAACGAGCTCACAGTCGCCATCGGACAGGAAGTACAGCATGCGCTCTAGGTTGGAGCTGATGAGGATGTCCATCGACGGCGAGATAGTCGTGAAGAACGGACGGTTGCGGTCGTAGACGCCGGTGGTCAAGAAGTCGGCGAGCACGTTGTTCTTGTCGCTGGCCACGACGAGTTTGGCGACGGGCAGACCCATGCGCTTGGCGTAGTAGCCGGCCAGGATGTCGCCAAAGTTGCCGGTCGGGACGCAGAACTCAACGGCGTCGCCGGCCTCGATGGCGCCGGCGCGCAGCAGCTGCGCATAGGCGGCAAAGTAGTAGACAACCTGCGGCACCAGACGGCCGACGTTGATGGAGTTGGCGCTCGAAAGCACCGTGCCGGCGGCCTCAAGACGCTCGGCGAGCTCCTTATCGGCAAAGATGCGCTTGACGGCACTCTGGGCGTCGTCGAAGTTGCCACGGATGCCGCAGACGGCGACGTTGTCGCCCTCCTGCGTGGACATCTGCAGGTTCTGGACGCGGCTGACCTTGCCTTCGGGATAAAAGACGGTGATGCCCGTGCCCGGGGCGTCGGCAAAGCCAGCGAGCGCTGCCTTGCCCGTGTCGCCCGATGTGGCGGTGACGATCATGATGCGCTCGGCGCCGCCGTCCTTGGCTGAAGTGCGGGCCATCAGACGGGGGAGCATCTGCAGGGCGACGTCCTTGAAGGCGCTTGTGGGGCCGCCAAAGAGCTCCATCACATAGGTCTGGGGGGAGTCAGCGCCCGGCGCAGCGTCGAGTCTGACGAGCGGCGTAACCTCTTCACTCGCGAACGTGCCGCGGTATGCCTCGTCGACACACGCCGAAATTTCTTCGGCCGTGTAATCATTCAGTAACATTCCCAACACATCTTGAGCGATTTCAAAGTACGATTTATCTGCAAGCGAGCTGATATCGACCTGCTGGGTGCCAAGCTCGTCCGAGACAAACAAACCCCCGTCGGGAGCGATGCCGGTGCGGATTGCCACCTTACTTGAGCACGATAAAGTGCGTCCTCGTGTACTATGATAAGTTCCCATATAACACTGCTCCTCGGATGCCTTGGTCCCAATCGGTGAAACCATGGTATCAGAGCACGCAAAATAGGTTCGCAGAGGCTTTTTAGAAAGGTAACCTCCAGCCCATGATTAAGATTGCCAAGTTTGGCGGCTCGTCGGTCGCCGACGCCGAACACTTTAAGAAGATTAAGGCCATCGTCGATGCCGACCCGGCTCGCCGTTTTGTGGTGGTTTCCGCCTGCGGTCGCCGCTTTAAGGGCGACACCAAGGTGACTGACCTGCTCTACCTGGTTAATGCGCACGTTAAGTACCACGTGTCGTGTGAGGAGCTGCTCGAGGACATTGGCCAGCGCTACTTTGATATTGCTGACGAGTTGGAGCTTACCTATCCCATCCGCGAAGAGTTTGCGGCCTTTGCCGAGCGTGCTCGCTCCGGTGGCTACTCTACTGAGGAGCTTGTGAGCCGTGGCGAGTACTTCACCGCTCGCCTGATGGCCGAGTACTTGGGTCTGCCGTTCCTGGACGCCGCGACGGTTGTGGCGTTCCATCATGACGGTACGCTCAGCATGAACCGCACCTCCGAGCTGGTGCAGGAGTACGGCCAGCAGGGCGGCTTTGTTATGCCCGGTTTCTACGGCGCGACGCGAGAGGGCCAGATCAAGCTGCTCGACCGTGGCGGCGGCGATATTTCCGGCTCGATTCTGGCCAAGTGCCTGGGCGCCGACCTGTACGAGAACTGGACCGACGTTTCGGGCTTCTACTCTGCCGATCCGCGTATTGTTCCCGAGGCTCAGCCCATCGCCCGCGTTACCTACGAGGAGCTGCGCGAGCTTTCGTACATGGGCGCAAGCGTCCTGCACGAGGAGGCTGTGTTCCCCGTGCGCGAGGCTGGTATTCCGCTGGTCATCAAGAATACCAATGCGCCGCAGGACCCCGGCACCATCATTAGCGAGACGGCTGATGAGGGCGAGGCGGAGCCCATCATTACCGGCGTGACCGGCAAGCGCGGTTTTGTCGCCATCAACGTGGCCCGCGACCGCACCAAGCCCCGCGTTGGCTTTATGCGCCGTGCGCTTTCGGTCTTCGAGCGCTATGACGTTTCCGTCGAGCACATGCCCACCGGCGTTGACCGCTTTGGCGCCGTGGTGCAGGAGAAGGACGTGCACGACTCGCTGTACTCGCTCGTGGGCGACATTCAGCAGGAGGTCGAGCCGCTCGAGATCGAGGTCGTCGAGGGCCTGGCGCTTATTGCTACCGTCGGTCGTAACCTGCGCGGCCGTGCCGGCATCTCGGGCCACCTGTTTGGCATGCTTGGTCAAGCTGGCGTGAGCGTGCGCATGATTTCGCAGAGCTGCGACGAGATCAACATCATTATCGGCGTCGAGGAGAAGGACTTTGACCTGGCGATTCAGACCATCTACCGTGCCTTCTCCGACGAGAACGGCATTGTGAAGGTCTCCGATCTGGAGGCCCCCGCGCTGGTCGATCCCGCCCTGGCCACGCTCAAAAAGTAGCGACTGCTCGGTAGATTTTTGGATCATGTCTCAAAAATCTACAGTGGGCGTTTCGTTTCGGTTTCGTTTCGACGGGGCGGGTTTCGTGCCCGCCTCGTTCTTGTATACACTGGCAACAATAATCGGCCTGCTTGGCGTGCGGGCAAAAGCCACAACCTTTAAAGGGGGAAGCATGAAACAGTACACGGTTGCTATTTTGGGCGCGACGGGAGCCGTGGGCACCCAGATGCTTGAGTGCCTCAACGAGCAGGAGTTTCCGGTCGGTAAGCTCAAGCTGCTGGCGAGCGCGCGCTCTGCGGGCAAAACCGTCGAGTTCCGCGGCGAGCAGGTTGTGATCGAAGAGGCTTGCCCCGAGGCCTTTGAGGGCTGCGACATCGTACTCGGCGCTGCCGGCGACGATATCGCCAAGGAGCTGCTGCCCGAGGCCGTCAAGCGCGGCGCCGTCGTGGTCGACAACAGCCACGCCTTCCGTCTGGATCCCGAGGTGCCGCTGGTCGTGCCCGAGATCAACGCCGATGACATTAAGTGGCACCACGGCCTGATCGCCAACCCCAACTGCGCGACCATCATCGGCTTGGTTCCTACCTGGCCGCTGCATCAGCTTGCCGGCGTGAAGCGCATGATTGTCTCGACGTACCAGGCGGCTTCGGGCGCCGGTGCCCCCGGTATGGCCGAGCTCGAAGCACAGCTTGCCGCCCTGGGCCGTGGCGAGGAGATTCCCGAGCCGCGCGCTTTTGCCGCCCAGCTGGCGAGCAACCTGATTCCGCAGATTGGCGGCGTCAAGGAGGAGGGCTTTACTTCCGAGGAGATGAAGCTGCAAAACGAGGGCCGCAAGATTATGCACCTGCCCGAGCTGCGCGTGAACTGCACTTGCGTGCGCGTGCCCGTGCTGCGTTCGCACTCCGAGAGCATTACGCTCGAGTTTGAGCGCGACATCACGGTGGAAGAGGCCCGTACTGCGCTGGCTTCTGCTCCGGGCGTGAAGCTGGTTGATGACATGGGCGCCGAGGATGCGCACGACCGCTTCCCCATGCCGATGGATACGTCCGACCAGGACCTGATCTGGGTCGGTCGCGTGCGCCGCGACATCTCGAACCCCGAGGCTGCGCGCGGCATCACCTTCTGGTGCTGCGGCGACCAAATCCGTAAGGGCGCGGCAACCAACGCCGTCCAGATCGCCAAGCTGCTCTGCGAGTAGTGTGACTTGTCCGGCGGGGGCCGGGCTTAGTTTTCAGAACGTCCTCGACCATGTGCGGCGCCTTGTCCTGCTCCTTCGGAGCCGCGGACAAGGTGCCACACTGGTCTGCGGAGTGTTCTGAAAGCTAAGCCCAGCCCCGCCTGCGGTGACGCTGCTGCAAGCGGCCTGCGATGGGGCCGTTGTTGGTTAGGGCCGCTGGGCTGATGTGGGGGGGCACGTGGCCGTTGCAGGCCCTGGTCCCGGCGGCGGCCTCGGCGCTTTGCGCCTGCCGCCTTTGGGGACTGCGGGGCGCGGCAGGCAGCTGCGGCGTTTCGCGCCTGCTGCCTGAGCTGACTTTGGGGTCGATTGGGGTTGTCTGCACAATTCGCGGTATCATGGTGCGGAGTTTTGAAAGGAGCCGCTGGTGGTCACGACGACGTTTGCTTCGCCTTTGGGCGAAATCTTGCTTGCCGCTGATGGCCGCGGTCTGACGGGACTTTGGTTTGAGGGACAGGAGCACTTTGGCTCCACGCTTCTCCGGGAAGACTCCGAACATGTTGAAGGCGCCGACGCGGTTTCCGGTATTGGTGGCATGTTGTCGGCGAATCCGGCAAATGGTGCGGCCTCTTCGGTGCTTGAGCGTTCCTGGGCTTGGCTGAATGCTTATTTTGCAGGGCAGGAACCTCGGTTTACGCCGCCGTTGCATATGATCGGTACGGCGTTTCAGCGTGAAGTTTGGTTTGAGCTGCTTTTTATTCCGCGTGGCGAGGTCGCTACGTATGGCGAAATTGCGGCTCGTGTCGCCGCCCGCCATCGTGTGCCGGGAAACGAGGCTCCCGTTGTGTCCCCGCGCGCCGTGGGGGCCGCGGTTGCACGCAATCCCGTTTCGATTATCGTGCCGTGCCATCGCGTGGTTGCCGCCGATGGTTCGCTCAACGGATATGCCGGCGGGCTTGACCGCAAGGAGTGGCTGCTTCGGCTTGAGGGCGCGTACGAGGAATAGTGCCCGAGCTCTTTGCATGATAAAGGTGCCGCGAAAGGGTGAGTTGCTGTTCTATCGTCTCCGGCGTGCAGACAAGCGTTTGACATCTGCGCCTTAAGTTTGGCTAAGCCATATCCTGCGTATTTAAAAACGCGCAGGTTGAGCAGCTAAGGCTGCGGCAAGGCGGCTGGCGGTGCGCTATCATCGGCAATATCGAAATCTGTATAGCCGCGCGCCAAAGGAACAACTATGAAGCTGATGCTTGCCGAGGACGAACCCGGCCTCTCCCGTGCCCTTACCGCGATTCTTCAACATAGCGACTACGAGGTCGATACCGCCCTCGACGGTCTGACGGCGCTCGAGTATCTGCTCGCCAACGACTATGACGCCGCAATCCTAGACATCATGATGCCCGGCATGGACGGCATCGAGGTGCTCAAGCGCACACGCGCCGCCGGCAAACGCCTGCCCATCATCATGCTTACGGCCAAAAGCGAGGTGTCCGATAAGGTCGAGGGTCTGGATGCCGGCGCCAACGACTACCTGACCAAGCCGTTTGCCGCCAAGGAGCTGCTTGCGCGTATTCGTGCCATGACGCGCGCCGCGACGGCAATTGACGCCACGACGCTCAGCGTGGGCAACGTGCGCCTCGACACGGCATCGTGCACACTCGTGGGGCCTTTGGGCGAGGAACATCTGGCCAATCGTGAGTTTCAGCTTATGGAGCTCTTTATGCGCAATGCCGGCACGCGCATGCCCACCGAGCGTCTGATGCTCGAAGTTTGGGGTGAGGACGCGCCCGAAGGCGCCAACGTGGTGTGGGTCTATATCTCGTACCTGCGCAAAAAGCTGACGGCGCTGGGTGCCAACGTGGCCATCCGCGCGTCGCGCAATCAGGGATATTCACTTGAGGTTGTCGAGGAAGGCGAACAGGCGTGAGCGTGCGCACGTGGTGCAAGCGCATGACGGAGCGGTTTCACGCCGCCTCGAGTAGTGCGGGGCGGGCAAATGCTGCTGACGCATTGGGCCGCCGCCTGCGTCGCAAGTTTATCCTCGTTGCCATGGGCGCCGTGACCGTGGTACTCACGCTCATCATTGCCGGCATCAACATTGTCAATTATTCGCATGTCTGCAAGATGGCCGACGCTCGCCTGGACTATATCCTGGCGGGCAAGGACGGTATCGATTGGGGGGACGAGCCTAAAGACGATCCCGCTAATGGCAAGGATACCAGCGATAGCCAAGCGGGCGTTCGCATCAGGCACTTCGAAGGTATGACGGCGGAGTCTCCTTTTGACACGCGCTACTTTACGGTGACGATTGACGCCGGTCAGGTTGCCGATGTCAATACGGCCCGCATTGCCGCGGTGGGTGCCAAGCGCGCCGCCAGTATTGCCGCAAAGTTGCATTCCAAGGGTTGGGTCTCGGGTTTTTCCGGCAATTATCGCTACACGACTGACGTTCAAGACGATGAGACCACCTATGTGTTCGTTGACTGCTCGCGCGAGCTCGCAAGCTTTCATTCGTTTTTGAGCGCGAGCGTGGCAATCAGTTGCATTGGCTGGTTGGCGGTGCTGGCAATTGTGGCGGGTGCCTCGGGCGCGGTGATTCGACCGATGGTCGAGAGCTACAGCAAGCAAAAGCGTTTTATTACCGATGCGAGCCACGAGATCAAGACGCCGCTAGCTGTGATCGACGCCGCTAACGAAGTGCAGGAAATTGAGAGCGGCGAGAGCGAGTGGACACAGAGCATTCACGAGCAGGTTGCACGGTTGACGGCGCTCACGGAGCGTCTGGTGTTTTTGGCTCGCATGGACGAGGGCTCGGCGGGCTTTACCATGACATCGATCGATCTTTCGGAGGCGGTGGACAAGGCGGCGGCGCCGTTTGAGTCGGTGGCGGTTTCGCGTGGCAAGCGTCTGTCGACGTCGATCGCGAGCGGCGTGCGGGCTCATGCCGACGCTGCAGCGGTAGCGCAGGTGGTTGAGTTGCTGCTGGACAACGCCACACGCTATGCGAGCGAGGGCAGCATGATTGAGCTGAGCCTGCGCGCAGCCTCGCGCGGTCGGGGTAAGGGCGCCGCCGAGCTTGTCGTATCGAACGCCGTGGACGGGCTGCCCGAAGGCGACCTGGACCGATTGTTCGACCGCTTCTATCGTGCGGACGTATCGCGTAGCTCCAAGACAGGCGGCTCGGGCGTGGGCCTATCCGTGGTGCGCGCTATTGCCGAGGCCCATGGCGGCTCCGCTACCGTATCCGGCCACGATCATCAGATCGCCTTCATCGTCCGCCTCTAAAACCTGCCAAAATAAACCTGTCCCTTTTTGGTCGGTGCGAAATGGGTAATACTAAAGAGTTATCCGACCAGATGGGAATTAATCGATGGCTTATATCGAATTCAAAGACGTCATCAAGGCGTACGGCGAGGGCGATGCCCGCATTCACGCGCTCGACGGCGCGAGCTTTACCGTTGAGCGCGGCGAGCTCGCCATCATTCTGGGTGCTTCGGGTGCCGGCAAAACCACGGCGCTCAACATTCTGGGCGGCATGGATACGGTGACCTCCGGCACCGTGACGGTGGACGGGCGCGACGTGAGCTCCGCCAACGAGGCGCAGCTCGTGGAATATCGCCGCGCCGACGTCGGCTTTGTCTTCCAGTTCTACAATTTGGTCCCCAACTTGACGGCGCTCGAAAACGTCGAGCTTGCGGCACAGATTTGCCCCGATTCGCTCGATGCCGAGCAAACGCTTCGTCAGGTTGGCCTGGGCGACCGTCTTGCTAACTTTCCGGCGCAGCTTTCGGGCGGCGAGCAGCAGCGTGTGTCCATCGCCCGCGCGCTGGCCAAGAACCCCAAGCTGCTCCTGTGCGACGAGCCCACGGGCGCACTCGACTACAAAACCGGCAAGCAGATCTTGCAGTTGCTGGAGGACACCTGTCGCAAGCAGGGCATCACGGTCATCATCATCACCCACAACTCCGCGCTGGCGCCCATGGCCGATCGCCTGATCCGCTTTAAGAGCGGCCGCGTGGAGAGCGAGACGGTCCAGCAAAATCCCGTGCCTATCGAGACGATCGAGTGGTAGCGCCCATGGACCAAGACCGCCAAAACAGCCAAAACCACGATACGGAGCACGCAGACCGCGACTGGGAGTTCGCGACCTACCGCACCGCCCAAAGCTCAAACGACATGGTGCCGACGGTGTTTCGCCGTGGCATCTATCGCACAATCCGAGGCAGTCTTAAGCGCTTCCTATCTATCGTGGTCATCACCGCGCTCGGCGTGAGCGTGATGTGCGGTCTTAAGGCGGGCTGCGAGGATCTGTGCGATTCGGTCGACGCCTACTTTGACCAGCAGAATGTCTATGACGTTAACGTGCAGTCGACCTATGGCCTTACGCGCGACGATCTTGCGGCTATCCAAGAGGTCGACGGCGTCGAGACGGCCGAGGGCATCTACACCGAGACCGCCTACACCGCCGTGGGCACAACGCGCGAGCGCGTGGTCGTGCAGAGTCTCTCCAAGGAGAACATCGATCAGCCGGTGCTCGTGAACGGCGATTTGCCCGAGAGCGCCGATGAGGTCGCGGTGACTTCGAAGTTCCTGAAGGCTTCGGGCAAAAAGCTCGGCGATACGGTGAGTTTTGCCGCCAATGACGCGAGCTCGTCGAACCAAAGCGCCAAGGATCAGTTTGCCGCGGGCGATTACACCATTACGGCCGAGGTCCTCGACCCCACTGATGTGAGCTCCGACTCGACAGTCAACGCCTTTCGCGCTGCTTCGGCGGCGGACTATAAGTTCTATGTGAGCGAGGATGCCGCGACATCTTCTTCCTACTCCGCGGTTCACGTGATCGTCGAGGGAACCAAAAGCCTCAACTCCTATTCGGATGCCTACGCGGCAAAGATCAATGAGGTCAAGGGCAATATCGAGAAGATCCGCGAGGAGCGTGAGAAGGCGCGCGCTCAGGAGCTGACGGTCGACACGCCGGCAAGCTTGGATGCGGCCGAGCGCCAGGCGAATATGCTTTTTGGGATTGAACAGGAAAACATCGACCGTATGGCCCAGGGCAGCGAGGAACGCGTCCAGGCTCAGGCAGAGTTGGACCAGCGCCGCGCCGCCGCCAACCAGCAGTTTGCCGATGCCCGCGCTGAGCTTTCCGATCTGGGCGAATGCACTTGGTACATCCAGGACCGCGGCAATATCGCAAGCTACTCGAGCGTCGAGAGCGACAGTTCTTCGATCGAGGCCATCGCCACGGTTTTCCCATTCATCTTCTTTATCGTCGCCGTGCTCATCAGCCTTACCACCGCTACGCGCATGGTCGAGGAGGAACGCACGCTTATTGGCCTGTACAAGGCACTCGGCTATTCACGTGGGCGTATTCTGTCCAAATACGTGGACTACTCGCTGTGGGCGTGTCTGATCGGCGGCGTGCTCGGCAACATCATCGGATTTGTGGGCCTGCCGCTGTTCCTGTTTACGGTGTTCGACGACATGTACTCGCTGCCCCAGATGCTGCTTTCGTACGACATCGTGTCGTCGCTCGTGTCGGTGGCGCTGTTTGCCGTGGGCGTGGTGGGTGCTACGATTATCGCCTGCCGCCACGAGATGTCCGAGACCCCAGCCTCGCTTATGCGTCCCAAGGCCCCGCGCGCCGGCTCGCGCATCTTGCTTGAGCGCATCGGCTTTATCTGGCGTCGCATGGGCTTTTTGAACAAGGTGGCGGCGCGTAACCTGTTCCGCTACAAAAAGCGTGCCTTTATGACCATCTTCGGTATCGCCGGCTGTACGGCGCTCGTGATCTGCGGTATGGGTATTCGTGATACGTCGGTCGCGCTGTCGCCCAAGCAGTACGGCCACGTCACGCGCTATGACCTGCTGGCGGTTGCCAATCCCGACGATTTTTCGCAGACGTGCGCGGCATTGGATGAGCGCAGCGCAGCCAAGGATTTCAACGTGACCGTGACTTCGACGCTGCCGATTATGACCGACAACGTCACCTTTTCATTTGGCGGCAAGAGCGAGACCGTGCAGCTGATTGTGATTCCCGACGACCGCACGGGTGACTTGGGCGATTACGTGCGCCTGGAGGATGAGTCCAAAGAACCGCTCGCCCTGCGTGACGGGGACGTGTATTTAAGCAAGAGCTCGCAGCTGGTGCTGGGGATTCAGCCGGGCGATACGGCTCACGTCCAGGATTCGTTGCTCAATGTTGCCAAGGTCAAAGTTAGCGACATCTCGCTCAACTATCTGGGCAACACGCTCTATATGACGCAGAGCACCTATGAGCGCGCGTTCGGCCGAAGCGCGCGTCTTAACGGCATCTTTGCGCTGCTTAAGGGCTCATCTTCTGACCAGATTGCGTTTAGCAAGAAGCTTAAGAGCGACGGTTGGCTTTCGATTTCGAGCACGGCCGAGCATTGGGAAAACTATGAGGCGAACTTCACTATCATCAATTCCGTCGTGGTGCTCGTGACCTTTATGGCGGCGTGCCTGTCGTTTGTGGTGGTGTTTACGCTGTCCAACACGAATATCTCCGAGCGCGAGCGCGAGCTGGCGACCATCAAGGTGTTGGGCTTTCGTCGCGGCGAGGTGCACCACTACGTCAACAAGGAGACGTTGATCCTCACGGCGATTGGTGCCGCGCTGGGTGTTCCGCTGGGCGGTGCGCTGGCCGAGAGCTTTACGTACATCCTGCAGATGCCGTCGCTGTACTTTGACGTTGAGGTCGAGCCACTGAGCTACGTGCTTGCCGTGGTACTTTCCTTCGGCTTTACGTTTATCGTCAACCTCGCCACCAACCGAACCCTCAACAAGATCGACATGGTCGGCGCCCTCAAAAGCGCCGAGTAACCTACCAAAAAGGGACAGGTTTATTTTGGTAGGTTTTATCTGGGCAAACGCCGGACACCTACGGGCGACCCGGCGTTTGTTGCTTTGCTATCTTCTGCTCGTAAGCGTTGATGAGAGGCTCTCTTCAACCTTCGAGATTGAGCTTGAATGGGTCGTATGCCACAAAATGGACCTATCTACTACGTTTGCTACCACACCCTCGACCATGACAAAGATTATGAAATTAAAACCGCAGGTAGAAGGCTTGTCAGTTTTCGAAAAGGGCGGGTATGGTCGGCCCCATTGAGTTCATCGTAGTAGATGGGCCCTTTTCGTGGCGGGCGGTGAGTTGAATGCCAATTCCTGTGCCGGAATTGCTTGGTTTGTTCGTAAGCTGCGGTGAAAAGGGGGCCGTTAGGCGCTCAAGGTCCTCAACGGTCCGTATTCCACCACAACTTGGAAGGGGCGGGCGGTGCCGGATGAGTGGTGCTGGCGGGTTAGGGCGGTTTAGGCCTGTTTGCGGTGCTTCCATTGTTTGCGGCACCAGCGCATAAGCGCCTTTATGACGGGAATCGTGATGAGGATGGCCCATGCGGGATGGGGCTGCCCCAGGCAAAGCCACATATAGAGAAACCATGCAATGGCGGCTGTTGGATAGACGCCGTCAATCAGCTTGGACAGGCGGCGTCGATCGATAAAGTCACCAATCGCGTAGTAGACGGGAACCAAAAAGACGAGCAAGAGCCCCATGCCCCATGTGCCGTAGACAATGCCGAGCACCAGATAGGCGAGGGCGACGAGCGCGGGAAAGGGGAATTTGTTCCATGTGCGTCCGAGCTTGGTGTGGAAATGCTTGCCATGATGGTCGAGCTCGTCGTGTGCCTCTTTCCAGCTGGAGAACGTCTCGCCGTCGATGGTGACGGTGCCGTCGTCATTGGTATGCACGCTATGTCCATCGTCCTCAAGCGTATCGATATGCAATCCGTCTGGCCCCACATACGCCTCTTCGCCCTTGCGCTCGTTGGTCACATGGATGCCGCTCCAGCCAACATGGACTTCCTCGCCTTTATTGGGATCAATGACGTGGATACCGCGCGCGAGGGAAATATCGACAAGTGGTTTGTCGCAATCAGCGTGCTCAGTAGAAGCCTCAGCCTCTTCAGCCTCATCTGAAGCTTTGGTGCCGGCGTCGCTGTCCTGTGCCTCATCATCAGCTTGCGAGTCGTCAGTGCTATCCACCGCCTCCCCATACAACAACTCATCCAGCGACACGCCATACAGCGCGGCGAGCGCAATAAGGTTATCGGTATCGGGTGAGGATTCGCTGCGCTCCCATTTATTGACAGCCTGACGACTCACACCCAGCTGGGCGGCAAGCGCCTCCTGAGAAAGCCCGGCAGCCTTGCGGCGATCAACGAGCCGCTGCGCCATCGCAAGATCCATGGCAGTTCCTTTCATGTGGTGACCGTAATCGAATGAGCCGAGTATGCCGAGAACAACCGGTAGCGACCACCATTTCTAGTTAGAATCTGCCCCAACCCTACCGCAACTACCGGTAGCAACCCCTAACGACCAGCCATTTCAGGACAAATGTCAGTGCAAGTAGCAGCCAAGAGCCCCCACTCAGTAAGTTGCGGTGGAATAGTTCCTAGATTCAGCTATTTGCAGGTTAAGCAGGAACTATTCCACCGCAACTTACTATCAGACCAGGCACCCGCAGCAAGAAGACGAATAGCCTCGGCGAGTGTGTAAGCGCAGGGCCCTCCGACCCCGCCCGACGATTTCGATTGGCGACCTTTGACGGAGTCAAGGGAGGAGCCAAATCGAAATACGTCGGGCGGGGTCGGAGGGCCCGATGGGATGGATTTCGCCGAGGCTATTCGTCGCCGAAGCTGATGCCCAGCGCCTTGGCCTCGCGCACCAGATCACTCTGGGGGTCGACATACTTGAGCTTGCCGGCGACCTCCTCGAGCGGCATGTGGCACATCTTGCCATCGCGCAGGGCAATCATGTAGCCAAACTCGCCGCGCAGGCAGCCCAGCGCCGCCTCGACGCCGCACTGGGTCGCAAAGATGCGGTCCTGGGCGTCGGGCTGACCGCCGCGCTGCGTGTGGCCGGGGATGGCGACGCGGGTCTCGCGACCGGTCTTGGCCTCAATCTCCTTGGCGATGTCGTAGACGATCGACGGGCTCGTGCGCTCGGCAAGCTTCTTCTTGTACTCCTTCTTGGACAGCGCCGCGTCCTCCTTGGAGATGGCACCCTCGGCGACGGCCACGATGGTAAAGCGGCTGCCGGTCTCCATGCGATGTTCGATGGTCTTGATGACGTTGTCCATGTCGTAGGGGATCTCGGGAATCAGGATGACGTCCGCACCGCCCGCGACGCCGGCATACAGCGGAATCCAGCCGACCTTGTGGCCCATGATCTCGATGACAAACACGCGGCCGTGACTCGAGGCAGTGGTGTGGATGTCGTCGATGCACTTGGTGGCGACGTCGATGGCGCTCGTAAAGCCAAACGTCAACTCGGTGCCCCAGGTGTCGTTATCGATGGTCTTGGGCAGGGCGATAACGTTGAGGCCCTCTTCGCGCAGACGGTTGGCGGTTTTAGTGGAGCCGTTGCCGCCCAGCATAAACAGGCAGTCGAGCTGCAGCTTATGATAGGTGTGGACCATCGCCGGCACCTTCTCGACACCATCGGCCTCGGGGGTATCCAGACGCTTGAACGGTGTGCGGCTCGTACCCAGGATGGTACCGCCACGGGTAAGGATGCCGCTAAAATCGGCGGGCGTCATGACGCGGAACCGGCTGTAGATAAGGCCCTGGTAGCCGTCCTCAAAACCATAGATCTCAATAGGCTCTTCGCTATTGGTCATAAGCGTTTTGACAATGCCGCGCATGGTGGCGTTGAGCGCCTGGCAGTCGCCGCCACTGGTAAGAAGACCTATCCTAAGCATGATGAATCCTTCCGGGCAAGTTATAACATGCGCATAAGTTTACCCCCGCACACTGTTGATACGAGGGTAAAACGTGTTAGCTCAAGCGTATAGAAATGTAAGCAACGTCAGGCGACCGTAAGGTCGACGGGCCTGGCTCCTTACAGTGCGAAGGCGTCGACGTCGCCCCAGTGGCGGCGCAGCGTAATGGCGGCGGCGGATTCGGTGTTGTCGAAGACGACCGACCATTGCGTATTGCTGGTGATGTCTTCCGGATCGGGCTCTTGCGCCGCGGCGCGCAGGGCTTCCCAGACAATCGTTTCGTCCTGGGCACCGACATGAGCGTCAAGGACATCGGCGATTGCGACGGCGCGCTCTTTACCATGGCCCAGCTCGCCATTCTTTTGGTTGGGCAGCACTTCGTCGCCATAGCAGGCGTAGAAGTTCGTAACCTGGCGTACAGGAGTCGCTTTGAAAGCGCGGTCCGGATCGCGCGGATCCCACTCTACTACGCGCGCGTCACCGGCGGCGTCGTTGATAAAGAAGTGGTAATCGCGTCCTGCCATGGCGTGCATGTCGTAGGCGGAAAGCAGGTCGACAGCTTCTTGCGTGGTGGCGGCACGGTCGAGCACCAGACGGATGGCGAGCGAGGTATTGATGACGGGGCGCTGCGTGTCCTGGTCACAGGGCTTGGAGTCCAGGGTGAGTACGGCAATGGACACGCCGCATTCGTTAACACCGTCGAGCTGGGCAAACGGGCCCATGAGTGCGGCGGCGCGTCCGGCGACGGAGTCAAGCGGAGTGTTATCGCCCAGGTTGTTAAGGGCGGCAAACCCGATGGAGACATAGCCGCCGCGTGGGTGATTGCGCACCAGCAGCGCGGAGGTGTCGTCCTTAAAGTCGTAATTGCGACCGGTGCGCACGCGGCCTTCGGCATCTACGGCGACAAAGGCGCTGCAGGCAAACTGGGGCGCCTGGATATGCGCCGGCACACCGGGCAGCACCTGTGCCACCACGGCATCGATGTAGGCTTGGTCGTCGCGCACGCCAGCGGCGATGATGCGGTCAAGATCGTAGTCGTAGGCGATGTCGATTGCGTACAGATCATAGCCATCCGTGTAGTCGGTCAACCGTTTGAGCGACGCGGCGGACTTGATTTGCTTGCGGTAAACGATACCGGTGGCGGCGGCAAGGCCGACGGCGACTCCCACGACACCGCAGGCGATGGCAATGTTACGTGGCTTCATAACGGCTCCTCTCGTCCTGTTAGCGTAATTGTCGCAAAAGGAGCGCGGGCACGATGGCTCAACTTGGTGAGCGGCGCGGGATTAAACATGGAATGAAGAGCGCGGCGCTGGCGTGGCGGGGTATGCTGGAGGGAACCATCAACCCAGCGAAAGGGGAGAGCATGACGGATCAGGACACGCCCGAGCGCGCGCATGTGACGGCCGACGATATCGAGGCCGCCAACGACCTTATCGACTTTATCGAGGCATGCCCCAGCATGTTTCATACGGCGGCGACCATTATGGCCGAGCTCGACGAGGCGGGCTTTATCTACCTGCCCGAGAACGCGGCGTGGGGCATCGAACCAGGCGGGCGTTATTACACGCAGCGCAACACCTCGAGCGTTGTTGCCTTTAAGGTGGGCGAGGACCTGGCCGCGACGTGGGGCGAGGACGGCGTTGCCGGCGACTATCATTTTCAACTGACGGCGTCGCACAGCGATTCGCCTACGTTTAAGGTTAAGGCCGTGCCCGAGCTCGACGGCGCAGGCGAGGCGCTGCGCCTGAACACCGAGGCCTACGGCGGCATGATCGACTACACCTGGTTCGATCGCCCGCTGGCGCTCGCGGGCCGCGTGTTGGTGCGCGAGGGCGACCGTATTGAGAGCCGTCTGCTTGCCACCGAGCGCGAGGTCGCTATTATCCCGAGCCTTGCCATCCATATGAACCGCGGCGTTAACGAGGGCTTTGCGCCCAACCGCGCCGTCGACCTGTGCCCGCTCATCAGCGCCGGTGACCTTAAGCAGGGAGATTTTGACGCCCTGATCGCTGACGAACTGGACGTTGAGCCCGAGCAGATCCTGGGCCGCGATCTGTTCCTGGTCAATCGTCAGGATGCGCGCATTTGGGGCTGGGCTGACGAGTTTATCTCGACGCCCAAGCTCGACGACCTGGCCTGCGCCTACACCTCGCTGCAGGCATTTTTGGGTGCCGAGAACGCGCACGACGTTTCGGTCTTTTGCTGCTTTGATAACGAGGAGGTTGGCTCCGAGACCAAGCAGGGCGCCATGTCGACGTTCTTGGCCGATGCGCTGCGCCGCATTAACGGCTCGCTGGGCTTTGACGACGAATCGTACCACCGTGCGCTTGCCGCCTCGATGCTCGTGAGCTGCGACAACGCACATGCCGTGCATCCCAATCATGCCGAGAAGTGTGACGCCCGCAACCAGGTGGTGCTCAACGGCGGTATTGTCATCAAGGAAGCCGCCAACCAGCACTACTGCACCGATGCCTTTAGCCGCGCGGTGTTCCAAGCTATCTGCGATGACGCCGACGTGCCTACGCAGGCCTTCGCCAACAAGAGCGATATGGCCGGTGGCTCCACGCTCGGCAATCTGTCCAATATGCAGGCGAGCATGCATGCCGTGGACGTGGGCCTGCCGCAGCTTGCCATGCACTCGAGCTACGAAACCGGCGGCGTGCGCGACGTGATGTACGCCATCCGCGCCCTCACCGCTTTCTACGAGCGCAACCTAACCATCAACGGCGCCGAAAGCGTGGAGCTCTAAAACCTACCAAAAGAGGACAGGTTTACTTTGGCAGGTTTTATCTGGGCAAATGCCAGTGGCATTGCAAGCCGATAGGGCCCTAAAACGCCGCAGGTTGAACAAAAGTCAGCGAGAGCCCGTCTGGGCGAGCAAGGTGCCTTGAAAGAGGAGGGCATTGGCCTTTTGGCCATGCCCGACGATTGAAAGGCAGATTGCCGTCCAGACGGGCTCGCAGCGTCGAGGGGTTCCGGCGTTTGGTAAAACGCCGGAACAATCAGTGCTCGATCCAACAGCGAAGCGTCTCGCCGGCCTGTAGGTGACGTAGGTTCTCCGCGGCGATGTCGACGACGTTGTTGAGCGTGGCGGCCAGATGGAACCAGCCCGAGACGTGCGGCGTGATGAGCATGTTGGGCGCATTCCACAGCGGGCTTGTGGCGGGCAGCGGCTCGGGGTCGGTGACGTCGACCGCGGCGCCGGCAAGATGTCCCGACTCCAGAGCGGCAACCAAATCGTCGGCGACCACAAGATCGCCGCGGCCGCCGTTGGCAAAGAAGGACCCCGGCTTCATCGCGGCGAAGAACTCGGCGTTCGCCAGGCCGCGGGTCTCGGGTGTGCTGGGCATAAAGGATGCGACGATGTCAGCCTCGGCCAGGCGCTCGGGCAGGGCGTCCATGCCGTCCATGTCCTCAAACACAATGGGGTAGACGAGTGGATGGCGCTTGATGCCGCGGACGTGTGCGCCCATGCTGCGGCAGAGCGTGGCAAAGTGGCCGCCGATATCGCCCGCGCCCAGCACCAGCACGTTGGCATTTTTGAGCGAGGTGACCGGGCCCAAGTCCTCCCAGCGATGCTCGCGCTGCAGGTCCTGGTAGCCGGGCAGGTGCTTCATCATGGAAAGGACCATGGCAAACATGTGTTCGCTTACGGCCTGACCGTAAGCGCCGATCGAGCAAGACAGCTTGGCGTCAGCCGGCACGGTGCCGGCGGCAAGGTAGCCGTCATAGCCGGCGGTCTGCAATTGCAGCAGCTGGAGATGCTCGCATGCCGTGAGCATGTCAGGGTCGATGTTGCCCAGGATCACGTCGGCATCGGCGACCTGCTTGCGCGTGGCGGCGTCGGCGCTCGTGTAGATAAAGTCCTCGCCCGGAGCGCTCGACTCAAGAATTACGCGATGACGGTCGTTGACGGGCAGCAAAACCAGGATGTTCACAAGCAGTCCTCTCCGCTTGACCTACCAAAAAGGGACAGGTTTATTTTGGCAGGTTTTATCAGGTAAAACGCTAAAAAACGCCGGGCTTCGTGATGGTTAACATATCCATCGCGAAGCCCGGCGCATCCACGGCTACCAGCTCAGCAGCTCGTAGCCGTCCTCGGTCACCACGAGCTGTACCTCGCACTGGGCCGAATCGCTGCCGTCCTTGGTGCGCACGCACCAACCGTCACCCTTGCTAATCTTGATGTCGGGCGCTCCGGCGTTGACCATGGGTTCGATGGTAAAGACCATGCCCGGTACCATGATGGTGTCCACATCGGGCGCCTCGGTGGTAAAGCCCACAAACGGGTCCTCGTGGAATTCCTTACCGATGCCGTGTCCGCCGTACTCGCGCACCACGCTAAAGCCGGCGTCCTCGACCGTCTTTTGCACGGCCTTGGCCATAACGGACAGCGGCAGCCATGGCTTGACGGCCGCCAGGCCCGCCTCCACGCTGGCGCGGGTGACGTCGACCAGGCGCTGGCGCTCGGCCGAGACCTCGCCGATGCAGAACATGCGGCTCGAGTCGCTAAAGTAGCCGTCCAGGATCGTGGAACAGTCCACGTTGATGATGTCGCCATCGTGCAGCACATCCGTATCGCAGGGAATGCCGTGGCAGACGACGTCGTTGATCGAGGTGCACACACTCTTGGGATAGCCCTCGTAGTTGAGATCGGCCGGCGTGCCGCCGTGCTCGACGGTGTAGTCATAGATCATCTGGTCGATCTGGTTGGTGGTCATGCCTGCGGCGATATGCTCGCCCACATAATCGAGCACGCCCACGTTGATTGCGGCCGAGCGCTTAATGCCCTCGATATCGGCGGGCGTCTTGTAGAGCGTGCGGGGCAGAACCTCCCAGCCCTCTTCCCACAAGCGCTCGAGGCGCTCATCAAAGGCGCTATGGCATTTCTTGTATTTCTTGCCGCTGCCGCACCAGCAAGCGTCGTTGCGGCCAGGCACGGGTCCTTTGTCATACATGGCTAACTTCCTTTCATCCGCAGCTAGTATAGCCCACTCACGCGTCCATAAAAGTTGCGGTGATATAGTTCCGATTTAAGCGGTTTAACAGCATAAATAGGAACTATATCACCGCAACTGATGGAGCGGGATGGCAGACACTGGCTGCTGTGTGGTTTTGCTAGTAGCTCACCTGGCAGGGAATGCCGAGGGCGCGCACGCGCGCGGCAATGGCGTCAAGCACCTCGGGTGCTGCCTTGGCAAGGCCGGCGACCGGGGTCTCGCGCGCGACCGTGTAGATGGTCACTTCTTGTGGACGAATGCGCTCAAGCGCCGCGAGCCAGGGGGCAACGTACTCCTCGCCGGTGTTGTCGATGAGCTTGCCCTGATACTCGCCGGTCAAAAAGATCGTCTGGATAATAACGTGACCGTCAAAGCTTGCGAACGTCTCGATCTGGTGCTCGACGTCGTAGGGGCCAACAGGCTGGTCGAGTAGCTGGATAAACGCCGGGTCGACCGTATCGAGCTTAAGAATGTTGTCGTCGACCATCATGAGCGCATCGTGTACCTCGGGGCGGTCGGCGCGCGTGCCGTTGGAGAGCACGGCGATCTTGGTGTTTGAGGCAAGCTCGTCGCGCAGCGCGACGGCACCGGCGATGGCCTGCGGAAACTCCGGTGCGGCAGTGGGCGCGCCGTTGCCTGCGAAGGTGATCACATCGGGGAGCTCGCCCTCGGTTGCCATCTCGCGAAGTTTTGCTTCGAGCGCGTCGAGTACCACGGCAGCTGTGTTGTACGGCTCATGGCAGGGGCGTTCGGCGTTGAGGCCGTTTTCGCAGTACATGCAGTCGAACGTGCAGATTTTGCCGCTGGCCGGCATCATGTTGACGCCGAGCGAGAGGCCAAGGCGACGGCTGCGAACGGGCCCAAAGATGGGGCTGGCATTCAAAAACGTAGACATAGGCATATGCTCCTCAAGACAATTGTGCCTAAGCATAGCATCGGCTCCAAAGCAAGGTGTGGGCTCTTGCTTTACAAGTTTCGTTTTTTCACGTCGCTCATGATGCCGTGCCATGAAAAGCCTCGGGTCGGGTACAGTTAATCTGTTAACAAGGCATAAGGCAATGCGGGTCTATCCAGCCGTACTGACGCGCAACTGGATGGGCATTGATGATGGGGGCACAACATGGATTTTACGGTCGAGAATGCGGGTACCACGATTGCCTGTCGCGAATATACCGGCCCGGATGTGTCGCCTGATACTCCTGCCTTGGTGTGCGTGCACGGCGCTTGTGTCGACGGCACATTTTTCGACGGCATTGCTTGTGAGCTCAGTCGCAACTACCGCGTAATTGCCTACGACCGCCGCGGCTGTGGCGGCAGCAGCGAAGCGGCAGACGACAGCTATGATCTTGCCGCTCAGGCCGCCGACCTGCAGGCCGTGATCGAACACGTTGGCGCTCCGACAAATGTGCTTGCGCACAGCGCCGGTACGTTGGTGGCGCTGGAGCTTCTTCGCACCGAACCCCATCTCGTCGCCCGTGCGATTCTGCATGAGCCGGCTGTGTCGGCCGAAGGCGTCGGCATGGGAGCGGCTCCGGTTTTGCTCGATATGATTGCGGCTGGAAAGGTTTCAAGGGCGCTCCGGCTTTTCTTGGGAGCCCTCGGCGACTTGGACCCCGAGGCTCCTGGGACGACCGAAGCGGAAGCCAAACATGCCCTGCGCAATGGTCGTTGCTTTATGGCGAACGAATACGGAACAAATATGACATATGCTCCCGACTGGGAGCGCGCCCGCGCGTCAAAGGCGGTGTCGGCCGTGTTTTTGGGCGAGCTTTCGGTCGGTACACCCCGCGAGGCGGGCACGAGGATGGCGGCTGAGCTTTTGGACTGTCAACTCGTAATGGTTCCCGGCGCGCATAACGGTCTGCGCGATCGCCCGGCAGCGGTTGCCCAGACTGTACGTGGCATCCTGGGGCTCTAACAGCTGCGAAAAACAAAACAGGCTTCACTCGCAAACGTTTCGGCCGTGTTAACAAATGTGCTCAAAACCTCACGTCTGCGGCTTCAATCGCGTCGTCTGCCAACTCATAAAAATGTAACAGCATTCACGTGCTTACCTGCATCGGCAAGGTGTTAACCTTGTGACATTTGGAACCCACCGCTACCATGCGAAACTATCGAAAGGGCCCCATATGCTCAATAATCACGAGGCCAATCTAACCGACGAGGAGGCTGCCGCCGAGGTCGCCCGCGTCGCGAAGACCTACCCCGTGGTGCGTTTGCTGTCGGCCGATCAGATTAAGAGCGAGCCTAACTGCTTGCTCGCCGGCGATCGCTGCCCTTGTCTGCGTCAGTCGAGTCTTGAGGCCTTGGCAGATTCGGGTGAAGTGTCGGAGCAACTGCTCAACGATGGTGTTGAGTACCGCGCCCGTCTGCGCCCTCTAAAGGTCGAGGGCGAGCCTCGCGTCCTGCTGATGGTGCGTCCGATTGATGAGCAAGAGGCTGCAGAAGAGGACCTTGTCTACACCGACGTGCTGACGAGTGTGCGCAATCGCCGATATTACGAGGAAAAGCTCCGCAACGCCCGCATGAATGCCGGCGTTGCGGTGATCGACCTTGATGATTTTAGGGTCGTCAACGATACGTGCGGCCGTCATGCCGGCGACCTTGCGCTCGGTGCTGTGGCGACAGCCATACGCAGCGGAATTCGTTCGACTGACGAGCTTGTGCGCTATGACTGCGACAAGTTTGTGGTTGTCATGCCCAATATTCCCTCCGATGACTTCGCCCGTCGCCTGCATCAGGTATCCGAAGCTGTTCATTCCACGATTATTCCGGGCCATGAGTACGTGAGCTTGACGGCATGTGTTGGCGGCGTTCGCATTCATGGCGAGACGGTCGATGAGGGCGTTGGCCGCGCTGTCCAGTTACTGAGCCGCGCTAAGGCAAAAGCCGGTACGGTCGTGACCGATGCCGATTCCATCGAGGCCTTCCAAAGCGAAAAACCTTCGGTGCTTATTGTCGATGACTCCGAGATGAACCGAGCCATTCTCAACGAGATGCTCAAGGACGAGTATTGCATCCTCGAGGCCGATAACGGTCGTACGGCGCTCGACATGGTTGACCGCTATGGCGATGAGTTGTCGCTCGTACTGCTGGATATTGTCATGCCGGGCGTAAGCGGCTTTGAGGTGCTGGCCGATCTGTCGCGCCGATCGGTTAGTGACAATCTGCCTGTCATCATGATTTCGAGCGAAGATTCCGATGATATGGTTCTGCGCGCGTACGAGCTGGGCGCCTCAGACTATATCAACCGCCCGTTTGACTCCCGTGTCGTGCGCCGCCGTGTAAGCAACACCATCCGCCTATACGCCAAGCAGCGTCGCCTGACGAGCCTACTGTCCCAGCAGTACAACGAGCGCGTCAAGAACAGTCGCATGCTCATCGACATCATGGCCGGCGTCATGGAGCTTCGTAATGGTGAGAGCGGTAGGCACGTTACGAATATCGAAAAGCTGACCGAGCTGCTGCTTGACTGTCTGGTCCAGCGTAGCGACACTATCTCCCTCGACAATGAGGAGCGCTCCACGATTGCCCTGGCTTCGGCGCTGCACGATATCGGCAAGATGGCGATTGACGATGCGATCCTCAACAAACCCGGACGCCTTACGCCCGAGGAGTTCGAGATTATGAAGACGCATACCACGATCGGCGCCGACATGTTGCTTGAGCTGGGCCGCCATCACGTCGGCAATGCGCTTATGGAATATGCGTACCAGATTGCGCGTTGGCACCACGAGCGCTGGGACGGCAAGGGTTATCCCGATGGCCTTAAGGGCGACGAAATTCCCATTGCCGCACAGGTGGTTTCGGTGGCTGACGTGTACGATGCTCTGACGAGTGTGCGTGTGTACAAGGACGCTATCCCGCATAAGATGGCGATCCAGATGATTCTGGACGGTAAGTGCGGCACCTTTAACCCGCTGTTGCTCGACTGCCTGCTCGAGGTGCAAGACCGTATTGCCGAGACGTTGGCACGTCCCGCCGACGTTGTCGCGTTTCCCACGATTTAGTTTGACCAAAGGAGTTTTTATCCATGATTTCCATGCGTGAGGCGTATGAGAAGATCGGCGCTAATTATGAAGACGCGTGCGCTCGGCTGATGGGCGAGGAAATGCTTGCCCGCTTTGCCCTCAAGTTTTTAGATGACGAGAGCATGGACAAGCTGGAGGCCGCCATGGCGGCAGGAGACGCCGAAGGTGCGTTTATGGCAGCGCACACGCTCAAGGGTGTGAGCCAGAACTTGGGATTCGATAATCTGTACGAGCCGGCGGTTGTGGTGACCGAGGCGCTGCGCGGCGCCGATGCCGTTGACGGCGCTCGCGAGGGAATGCATGCGTTGCGGCAGCAATATGCGGCTACGATGTCGGCCCTGCGCGAGGCGGCCGAATAAGGGCTTGCGAGCCTTGGGCTGTGTGCCCCCCGGCCACATATAGGTAAAAGGGCGCCCCGCCGGACCATGTGGCCGGCGAGGCGCCCTTTTGTGTTGTGCCGTCCGTGAACTAGCGGGCCTGCTTAACCTTTGCCGCTGCCTCGACAAACGACTTCCACAGGTTAAAGTCGGTCTCGAGCGTCTTCCACGTGTACTCAGGGTGCCATTGCACGCCCAGGCAGAAGGGTTGGCCTTCGACCTCGATGCACTCGGGAACGCCGTCGGTTGCCTTGGCGACCAAACGCGTGCTTTTGCCCAGACGATCGACGCAGCAGTGATGTGCCGAGTTGGTCTGGATCAGCCTGTGCCCGCCAACCGCGCGCTCCAGCAGCGAGCCCGGCACGACCTCGACGGGATGCACGGGGTCGTTGAGCACGTGGGTGTGGTGCCACTGCGTGCGGCCCTCGCGAGCACCCAGGCTCGGCACATCCATGCACAGGGTGCCGCCAGTGGCGACATTGAGCAGCTGCGTGCCGCGGCAGGTGGTAAAGAGCGGCTTTTTGGCGCGGAGTGCCTCGTCGACCAGCTTAAACTCAAAACTATCGCGGATCTCGCAGCAAAGGGTGGGGTCGTAGGGTCGATCATCGCCCCAACGTTTGGGATTGACATCGGGGCCGCCGGGAATGGCGATGCCGTCGGCGATATCGACGTAATGACGGATGACCTCAATGTCCTCGGTGATGGACATCTGCAGCGGCAGGCCGCCAGCGGCAAGGATGGCATCGACAAAGACACTTGCGATTTCCTCGTTGGGGGAGAGCATCTCGGTTAAAAACGGCTCTGCCTCTTCCCAGCGCGGCGCGACGAGGATGAGTGGGCGGTCGGCGGGGGCGACGTCGACGTGCGGGGTGTAGGACGATGAAGTGCGAGTTCCGATCATAGGTGTAGCTTTCGAATCTGAAGGTGACAGGGCGCATGAGAGACGTGGGACAACACTTTCAATGGATTTGTCCCACAGGGTAGCTGGTTAGTGGCCCTTGATGGAGTTGAGGAAGTCCTGGGCGCGCTTGGTCTGGGGGTGGTCGAAGAACTCGTCAGGCGTGCCAGTTTCCACGATCTGGCCGTCGGCCATAAACACGACGCGGTCGGCCACACGGCGGGCGAAGTTCATCTCGTGCGTGATGACGATCATCGTCATGCCCTGCTGGGCCAGACGGACCATGACCTCGAGCACCTCGTTGATCATTTCGGGATCAAGTGCGCTCGTGGGCTCGTCAAAGAGCATGGCCTTGGGTTGCATGGCAAGCGAGCGGGCGATGGCCACGCGCTGTTGCTGGCCGCCCGAGAGCTGTGCGGGTACCTTATCGGCCTGCTCGGCCACGCCCACGCGGCTCAGCAGGTCCATGGCGCGCTCACGAGCCTCTTCCTTGGAGACGCCTAGCACGTCGACCGGCCCCAGCATGACGTTCTGCAGTACGGTCATATGTGCAAACAGGTTGAACTGCTGAAACACCATGCCCAGTTCGGCGCGCATGCGGGCAAGATCCTTGCCTTCTTGCGGCAGGGGCTCGCCCTCGATGAAGATCTCGCCCGAGTCGATGGTTTCCAGGCGGTTGATGGTGCGGCACATGGTCGACTTGCCTGAGCCCGAGGGGCCAATCACCACGACGACCTCGCCGCGGTCGACCGAGAGATTGATGTCGTTGAGGACGTGTAGATCGCCATAGTGCTTATCGACGTGTCTGAGCTCGATCAGCGGCTGATTGCCGGTGGAAGAGGTGCTCTGTGCCATGGTGCTCGGCTCCTTATGACTCGAAATGGTAAAGCGTTAGCGGATGATGGTTGCGCCGGTCTTGTGCGAAACATAGACAGCGGCTTTGTTGATCGCGACGTTGATGAGGATGTAGATGACCGCGATAACCAGGTAGACCGACACGAGGGCGTCGTAGTTGGTAATGAGCACGCGGGCGTTTTGCATGAGGTCGGGGTAGCTCACCACATAGGCGACGGTGGTGTCTTTGACTACGACCACGAGCTGCGAAATCAACGACGGGATGATAAATCGAATAGCCTGCGGCAACACGATTTTAAAGGTGATTTTAGCTTTGGAGAGACCGAGTGCTTGGGCCGCCTCGACCTGCCCACGTGGCACGGCGTTGACGCCGGCGCGGAAAATCTCGGCCAGCACGCCGGCGGCAGCGAGCGCGACGGGGAGCGTGAGCATCCAAAACGACGGCAGCGCGATCTTGTACTGGGGCAGCACCAAAAAGAAGAAGTAAATGAACAGCAGGCTCGGCACGCCGCGGAAGAAATCGGTGAGCACGCGGCAGACCAGCTGCAGCGGCTTAATGTCGCTGGTACGGCCGAGCATAAGGGCTAAGCCCAGCACCAGCGCGATTGCGCCAGCGGTGAGTGCGACTTTAACGGTGCCCTCAAAGCCGGCAAGCAAGAACTTCCAGGTGGTGAGGTGCGTAAAGAAGTACCAATAGTGGACCGAAAGCTGGCCGGTCACATAGAAGCGCTGCAGCACCAGGGCGACGAGCGCAGCCACGGCGACGAGCGAGATGGCGGTGCCGATGCGAATCTTGGCGCGCATCTTGGGGCCGGGTGCCTCGTAGAGCGCATCGCGCATGGTGAGTACAGGGGAGGAATGCTTGCTCATCGGAGGATCCTCACCTTCTTATCGATATAGTTGCCAATGTGGCTTACCACAAAGGCCGTGCCCAGGTAGCCGAGCGCCGAGATAAAGAACGCGGCGACGCCGCCGAGCGAGCGCGTGTTGATGTAGCTCACCACGCCGGTGAGCTCCTGCGGTTTAAGTGGCACCTGACTGCCGAGCGCGGTGGTGAGCATGACGGCGATAAAGAGGTTGGTCATGGGCAGCACGCTCGAACGCAGTGCCTGTGGAATCACGATCTTGGCGAGGATACGGTTAAAGCTCATGCCCAGCGAGCGGGCGGCTTCCACCTGGCCGACGCCGACGGTGTTGATGCCGCTCATAAAGTTCTCGGAGCCAAAGGCCGAGCCCAAAAGGACCGTAGCGACGATAACGCAGGTGCGGTAGGGCAGAACGACCTTGAGCGGCGGCAGCGCGTAGACGACGATGATGAGCAGCGCGATGCCGGGGATGTTACGGAAGACCTGGACATACAGGTCGCCAAAGACGCGCAGCGGCTTGAGCGGCGACACGCGCATCACGGTGACGGCGACGGCCAGCACCATGGCGATGGCAAACGACTCAAGCGTCATGCCCCAGGTTGCTAGCAACGCGTCGATATAGTTCTGGCCATAGAGCGACCAGAGCTCGGAGAGACTCATGCGGACCTCCTGCCGATAAGGAAAGGGGCTCCCGTGTGTACGGAAGCCCCGACAACTCAGTGAGGAAACAGTTTAGCGCAATAAAGCGCATCGTGCGTTTCCGTATGGTTTCGCAGCGGCCGTTACTAGGCTCGCTGTCTAGGCGCCGACCTCGGGCAGCTCGGGAACATTGGTGTCGCCCGTACGGTCGCCGATGCAGATCTGCCACAGCTCGGTCCAGGTGCCATCGTCCTCAATCTTCTTAAGGAAGTCGTTGACAAAGGCGACGCCGTCGGAATCGAGCGGCAGGCCAATGCCATAGGGCTCCTTGCTGCCGAAGGGCTTGCCGGCGATCTTGTACTTGCCGGGCTCGCGAACCAGGGCGCTCTGCTGCATGTTGTTATCGATGACGTAGGCGTCAACGCGGCCCTGCTGGAGTGCCTGGCGGGCCTCCTCGTCGGTCTTGAACTCCTGCTGGCTGGCCTTGGGGGCGAACTCCTCCAGGATGGCGGGGCCGTTGGAGCCGGACTGGACGGCGACGTTCTTGTCGGCAAGGTCGTCGACGCTCTTGATGTCGTCGTTGTCGGCGAGCACCAGGATGGCCTGCTGGGTGTAGTAGTAGGGGCCGGCGAAGGAGACGAGCTTCTTGCGCTCGTCGGTAATGGTGTAGGTGGCAAAGACGGCGTCGACCTGGCCGTTCTGCAGGACGGACTCGCGCGTGTCCGAGGTCACCTGGGTGATCTCGACCTTGTTCTCGCCCAAGATGTAGTTGGACAGAAGCTGCGCGATGCCGGCATCGAAGCCGCGGGTCTGGCCGTCTTTCTCGTTGAGGAGGGAGAAGAGTGTGGAAGTCTGAACGCCACCGATCTTAAAGACGCCAGCGTCCTTGACGGCCGTGGCCCAGGTGCTGGCGGCGATGGCATCGTCATCGGCCTTGGGGCCGCTGTCGACGAGCTTGTCGAATGCCTTGGCGTCGAGCGTGGTGGAAGCTTCGGTATCATTGGAGCTCTTGGAAGAGCCGACGGCGGAACCCTTGTCGGCCTCGGCGCTGGTGTCGGAGCAGCCGGCAAGACCAAGGCCGGCGACGGTTGCGAAGGTGGCGGCGACAAAGCCGCGGCGGTCGAGAACGACCTGCTGGGAGAGGTTCTTGCTCATGGTAGAACACCTTTCTCAATAAAATCCCTAGCGGTTGAGTAGAGTTATACCCTATCGCGCTCAAATGGGTCAACACGAAATAGCTCAGAAACATACTTACCTTATGGGTTATTCTACCTACCAAAAAGGGACAGGTTTATTTTGGTAGGTTTTATCTGGGCAAACGCCGATTATTGCAGCTGAGATAGCGCATTGCAGACGGCATGATCGCTCGCAGCGGTCGCTATAATGGCGGCAACGCGACGCATATATAAGTAAGGAGATCGCGTATGAACGGTTATTCGTTTTTCGCGCCGACCAAGGTGTTGTTTGGTGCGGGCAAGTTGAGCGAGCTGGGCGCGCAGAAGCTACCCGGCACCAAAGCGCTTATTGTTACGACCGGCGGCAACTCGGTCAAGCGCTTTGGATACTTAAGGCGCGTGGAGGCAGAGCTCGAACGCGCCGGCGTGGCGCACGAGCTGTTCGATCGCATTGAGCCCAATCCCCTGCGCGAGACCGTCAACGCAGGTGGCTGGATGGCGCGTACCCATTGCTGTGATTTTGTACTGGCGCTTGGCGGCGGTTCGGTCATGGATGGCAGCAAGGGCATCTGCGCGGTGGCGGCCAACCCGCATACCGATGCCGAGGGCAACGAGTGCCCCGGTGACATCTGGGACTTTGTGAATGGCGGCACTGCGCTCGGCCTGCCGATCCCCAACGATCCGCTGTCGCTTGTTTGCGTAACCACCACGGCGGGTACCGGCTCCGAGGTCGATGCGGGCGGTGTCCTGTCCTGCGAGGACAATGACGAGAAGCTTCGCCTGGGCGATCCACGTCTGTTCCCAGTGCTTTCAATCGTCGACCCCGAGCTCATGGTGAGCGTTCCAGCACGTCTGACCGCCTATCAGGGATTCGATGCCCTGTTCCATTGCGTTGAGTGCTACATCTCAAATACCAACACGCCCATGGGTGACATGGTTTGCCGCGAAGGCATCCGCCGTGCCGCCGTGGCACTGCCTACGTGCGTCAATAATGGCGATGACCTGGAGGCGCGCTCGAGCCTTGCGTTTGCCAACACGCTCGGCGGTTACGCCATGGATGCTTCGGGCACCACGGGCTCGCATGGCCTTGAACATGGCATGAGCGCGCATCATCACGACTTGCCGCACGGTGCCGGCCTCATTATGATCGCCCGCGCCTATCACACGTGGATGATCGACCACGGTGCCGCACCCGAGCGCTATATCGACATGGCACGCCTGATGGGCAATGCCGCCGCGGATGATCCGCGCGATTTTGTGATTGAGCTAACGCGCCTGATGGAGGCCTGCCATGTGGCGGACCTCGCCATGAGCGAGTGGGGGATTACAGTAGAAGAGCTGTTGGCCATCGCACACAACGCTCTGACGACCAACGGCGTCCTGTTCAGCCACGACCCCGTGACGCTGACCGACCCCGACGTCGTCGAAATCCTCAAGCAAAGCTACCGCTAATTACCTTGCTGCTTCGTCTCAATCTGTAACATCTGCAGCCGTTTTTGCCGAGTAACTGTTACAGATTGAGATTTTCTCTTCAGGGGGAATTCGAATGTCTCAATCTGTAACATCTGGACGGTCAGAAGGTCTCTATCTGTTACAGATTGAGACAAAGGTCAGGGACTAAGGCGTCTTGTCTAGATTTGTAACAGGTAGACGGGAATTCGGACCCTAGATGTTACAGATTGAGATAATCGCGTCGCGAAAATAAAAACCTCCGCAGGGGCGCTTTCCTTGCGGAGGTTTTTTACTCGTTGAGTAGCCTTACGGCTTCGGCGGCCATGTTCTCGACCGTCATGCCGTTCTGCGCAAGCAGTTCGTTGGGGTCGTAGCGGTCGGGAAAGCCCTTGGCGATGCCGAAGGTGCGTGTGCGTACGGGCGTGCAGGCCAGGTAACACGCGACGCGCTCACCCCAGCCGCCGTCCAAGATGCCGTCCTCGAGGGTGACGACAACGCGATGCTCGGCGGCAAGGCTGTCGAGGAACTCGCGGTCGAGCTCGGTTGCAAAGCGCGGGTTGACGAGCGTGGCCTCGATGCCGTACTCGGCGGTCAGACGGTTTGCCACGCGCTCGCCCAGCTCAAAGAAATCGCCGAGCGCGAGTACGGCAACTCCGCGACCCTGGCGCACCACGTTGTAGCGAACGGCGCTGTAGTCGGTGCCCTCGGCAGGCGCAAGGTCGGGACGGCTTACCAGGCCGATGCCCGGTACACGAATCGCCACGGGATGCTCGCGGTGGTCGAGTGACCAGCTCAGCATGGATAGATATTCCTCCATGCAGGCCGGCGCCAAGTAGTGCATGTTGGGAAGAGCGCCCAGCATAGAAATATCAAAGAACGAGAGGTGCGTCTCGGATGTGGTGCCAAAGATTGATGCGCCAAACACCAGGATGGTTGCGGGGGCGTCGTTGAGGCACAGGTCGTGCCATAGCTCGTCGTAGGCGCGCTGCAAAAACGTGCCGTACACACCAAAGACTGGCTTGGCGCCCGAGCGCGCAAGCGCGGTGGCAAAAGTCACGGCGTGCTCCTCGGCAATGCCCACGTCAACAAACTGTTTGCCGGCGGCAGCGCGAAGCTCGGGTGTAAAGCCCATGATGTAGGGCGTGGCAGCCGTGATGCCCATGACCTGCGGATCGCGCTCGATGGCGGCGCTGAGTGCCTCGCCCGTAATGTCGGCATAGGTGCGCGGCGCAGGCTCGCTCGGATGGCCCGGGCAGAGCTTGCGCCCGGTCGCCATATCAAACGGACCCACGTGGTGCCAGCGCTCGGGGTCGCTCTGGGCTGGCTCAAAGCCCTTGCCCTTGGCGGTCGAGACGTGCAGCACGATGGGGTGATCGATATCGCGCAGCTCCTGCAGCGCGTCGACGAGGGCCAACACATCGTTACCGGCGTCCAGATAGCGGTAGTCGAGCCCCATCGCGCGGAAAACGTTGCGCTCACAGGTGCCGTTGCTGGCGCGCAGCTCGGCCAGATTGCGATACAGGCCGCCATGGTTCTCGGCAATGGACTGGTCGTTATCGTTGACGATGATGATCAGGTTGCTGTCGAGATCGGCGGCATTGTTGAAGCCCTCAAACGCCAGGCCGCCCGAAAGCGAGCCGTCGCCAATGATGGCGATGACGTTGTATGCATCGCCCGCCAGGTCACGAGCGTGCGCCAGGCCGCAGCCCAGGCTCACCGACGTGGAGGTATGGCCCATGGCGAACAGGTCGTGCTCGGACTCGTCGGGATTGGCAAAGCCAGAAGCCTCGCCATAGCGTGCCGGGTCGATATAAGTGTACGCGCGCCCCGTCAGCGCCTTGTGGGCGTAGGTCTGGTGCGAAACGTCAAAGACAATCTTGTCGATGGGGGAGTTAAACACGCGATGAAGCGCAACCGTAAGCTCAACGACGCCCAGGTTGGGGGCAACGTGCCCGCCGACGGCGGCGGAGCTTTCGAGGATTGCCTGGCGGATCTCGCCGCAGAGCTGCGGGAGCTCGGTGCGATTAAGAGCCTTGACGTCCTCGGGCGTTGTCGTTTGCGTAAGCAGCATCGTTGTGGGTTACTCCAGGCGAATCGAGCGCCGGCGCTCCCTCAGCCGGCACAATTGCACAAAACAGTCTCGCACATTTTGGCGTTTGATATGTGACGGCGGCGCGGTAATTCGCCAACTGGCGGGGCAAAACGTTTTGTCCGATGCCATACTGATAGATTCGATGATGATTTTATTTCATGCGTGTAGGCCGTGGCTTGCCGCCGTGAGCCGCTGGAAGGAGGCAGCATGTCCGATGCCGTCCGTGCCGAGAAAATCGCGCACGAGGTCGACGATGCCGCCCGCCAGCTGGCCCAGGCGGGTCGCTTGGACCTGACGCGCGAGTTTATCCAGCATGGTGACGTGACGGTCTATGCACATGTGACTTCGGTAGCGCGGGCAAGTCTGTCCTTTGCCGAGCACTTGGGCCGTGCTGGCATTTCGATCGACCGTGCCTCGCTGCTGCGCGGAGCCCTGTTACACGATTACTTTCTCTACGATTGGCACGATCCCGACCCAAGCCACCGGCTGCATGGCTTTCGCCACCCGTTTTTTGCCCTAGCACGTGCGGAGGAAGATTTTGAGCTGACGCCGCGCGAGCGGAATATCATCGTGCGCCATATGTTTCCGCTGGTGCCGGTGCCGCCGACGTGTCGCGAGGCATGGATTGTGTGCCTGGCGGATAAATGGTGTGCTCTGCGCGAGACGGTCGCCGGCCGCCTGCCGTGCAAGGACGAGATGGACGATAGCGTGAGCAAAGCATCGAGCGAAAAGAGGAGAGGGTAGACGGTGGAAACCGCGATTGATATGGCATTTGGCGGCGCGACGCTTGCCGCCTGCCCGCTCTCGGCACTGGTGCTCTCGTTTGCCTTCTACGGTTTTTGCGGCTGGGCGTGGGAGTCGACGGTCTGCGCCATGCTCAATCACGGACGATTTGCCAACAGAGGCTTTTTGCTGGGACCGTGTTGCCCTATCTATGGTGTGGGCGGCATTGCCTGCTGGCTGCTGTTGCGCGGAATTCCTGACGCGTCGAGCCAGTTTGTCGCTGCAGCACTCGTATGCAGCGTGATTGAGTACAGCGTGGGCGTGCTGTTGGAAAAAACAACGGGCGCTCGCTTTTGGGACTATTCGCACCTGCCGTTTAACCTGCACGGACGCATCTGTCTGTACTGGGCCTGCGCGTTTGGCCTGGGCGCGCTGTGCATTTGCCGTTTAGTGGAGCCGGCATTGTTGGGGCTGCTTGGCCATCTGCCGGTGCTGATTGTGCGGCTGTCCGCCTTTATCGTCGCGGTCGCGATGATGGTCGACGCGGCGTGCTCGTTGGCGAGCTGGCGTCGTCTGTCCGATCAGTTGGAGCGTGTACGCGCCGACCTTGCGGACCGCATCAACGAGTCGCTTGCCGATGCCTCGGACTCAATGCTCGAGCGCATTCCCGAATCTACGATTGACTCGGTGGCACAGACGCACATCCGTAGCCGTGCCGTTAACGCGTGGCTGGCCGAGCTGGGCGACGCCGCGCTCGATGCCCTTCGTGAGAAGGCTTCGATGCCGACGTTTATCGCAGATGGTGCTCGCGGCCTGGCGCTTGCCGCCCGCCGCGTGGCCGATGCCGCGCCGAGTATGTCGCGTCCGTCGCTCAGTCGTCGTCTTGCCGGCAAGCGCATGGGCCGTCCGGTGCCGAGCGTGTCACTCAGCCGCCGCGACCTACGCTTCTTTAACGCCTTCCCGCGTCTGCGCATTAATCGCTACGAAGGTGTCATTCGAGCAACTAATCTCCGCGACCGCGCCCACGAGCTGTTTCGGCGCTAGCCGGGATGGGCGCGCCCACGGCTCCCTTGCTCGCGCATTTCCCGTTCGTTTCGCGCCCGTTGCCGCGCCGTTTCCAAGATTGCGGCACCGTTTCCATTCGACAACGCAGCGTTTAACAACGCCGTATCTGGTCTACACCAGTTGCCCCTCGGCCGCATTATGGGCGCCGACAACGTTCATGCGACCAAGGGGGAGCGAATGTACGATACGGGATCGACAACGTTTATGCTCATCTGCACCATGCTCGTGTTTTTAATGACACCGGGTCTGGCGTTTTTCTATGGCGGCCTGTCCAGGCGCAAAAATGTCATCAACACCATGCTCATGTGCTTTGGCGCCATTGGCCTGGTCGGTGTGCTGTGGATTGTCGCCGGCTGGTCGCTGGCCTACGGTGGCGATGGCTCCAGCCCGTTTATTGGAGGCTTTGACCAGCTGCTGTGCTTGCCGGTACTCAACCAGGTGCTGCAGGCGGCCGAGGGCAATGCCGCGGACGGTGCCGTCTACCCTCAGATTATCAACATCGCCTTCCAGATGGCGTTTGCCATGATCACCGCCGCTATCGTCACGGGCAGCCTGGCCGGCCGCGTTAAGTTTGGTGCCATGACGGCCTTCCTGGGCATTTGGCTGCTTGTGGTCTATGCGCCGCTCGCCCACATGGTTTGGGGCGGCGATGGCTCCTTTATCGGCGACACCATCGGCGCGCTCGACTTTGCCGGCGGCGACGTGGTGCACATTTCGTCCGGTCTGACGGGTCTGATTCTCTGCTTAATGCTCGGCCGTCGTCGCGGTTTTGGCATGGTGAGCTACCGTCCGCATAACGTGCCGTTTGTGGCGTTGGGCGCCGGCCTGCTTTGGTTTGGCTGGTTTGGCTTTAACGGCGGCAGCGAGTTTAAGGCCGACGCCGTGGCGGCGCTTGCCATCCTCAACACCGTGACGGCCAGCGCGGCGGGCATGGTCTCGTGGCTTGCCGTCGAGCGCGTGCACACCGGTCGCCCCACGCTGGTGGGCGCCAGCACCGGTCTGGTTGCGGGCCTTGTGGTGGTCACGCCCGGCGCGGGCTTTGTCGAGCCGTGGGCAGCGCTGGTTATGGGCCTGATCGTGTCGCCCGTCTGCTACTTGGCCATCAGTCATCTTAAGACCAAGTTCGGCTACGACGATGCGCTCGACGCGTTCGGTTGCCACGGCATTGGCGGCATCTTGGGCGGCGTGCTCACGGGCCTGTTCTGCGTGCCGGAGCTTTCGTGGACCGGTAAGGGCGGCCTGTTCTACACGGGCGACATGTCGCTGCTCATCTCGCAGATTTTGGGTATTGTGGTGACGGTCGCCATTGTGCTGGTGCTCGATCTGGTGATTGCCGCGGTGGTCAAGGCGTTGTTCCACGGCAGCTTGCGCGTGGACGAGGCCGACGAGGCGCTGGGCCTGGATGCGAGTCAGCACGGCGAGAGCGCTTATCCTTCGTTCTCGGGACTCGATTAGCAGCACGGCTTTCCCAGGCACCCGACCTTGCCCCTCAAACCGTCGCTTGCGTACCGAAGTACGCGGCGCTCCTCTTTCGGGGCAATCTCGGGCACCTGGAAAACCCGTGCCACATGAATGAGCGGTTCATTTCTTTATTAAAGAGAGGAATTCACTATGAAGAAGATTACGGCGATCGTTCGTGCCGAGAAACTTGAGGTTCTTAAAGACGCGCTGTTTGCTGCCGATGTTCGTGGTATGACTATCAACCAGGTGCAGGGCTGCGGCGCGCAGCATGGCTGGAAGGAATACGTGCGCGGCAACGAGTTGCTTGTCAACACGATTCCTAAGGTGCAGTTCACCCTCATCTGCGCCGATGAGCATGTCGACGGAATTGTCGACATCATCTGCAACGCCGCCCGCACCGGCGCCGTTGGAGACGGCAAAATTTGGGTCGAGCCGGTCGAAGAAGTCATCCGCATCCGTACCGGCGAACGCGGCCCCGCCGCGGTGTAGGACAATCTTTCGCCTGACGGGCGTGCCCCTCTTGGGGCGCGCCCGTTCTCGTCTACAATATCGTGCAGACGAAGGAGAGGCACGCCCATGATCAAGATGTTTGCGAGTGACTTAGACGGAACGCTGCTGAACGCCCTGCACGAGGCAGACGGGACCATCCGCCGTGCCATTCGCGAGCTGACCGAGGCTGGCCTGCACGTGGTCCCCGCGACCGGACGCTCGACGCTGCCGATCGGCGAGCATGGCTTTACGGGCCTGGCGCTTGACGCCTGCTGCTCCAATGGGTCCATCGTGCGCGACAGCCATGGCGAGGTGCTCAAGACCTGGACCATCGACCCGCAGATCACCGAGGAGCTGCTCAAGGCGTTCCCGGATATCTGTTTTGACTGCTCCACGCCCGACGGCATGTTCTCGAGCGGTTCGTTCGAGATGCACCAGGCGGGCTTTAAAAAGGACAGTCCTATCAAGCGCATCGTGATGCGCGGCATGCGCGCGCGTGGCGGGTGTCACGAGGAGCAGTATTTCGATCAGTCGATCGGCGACATCCTGCGCCACGATGTGTGTAAGATCAACTGCCGCGTGACCTCGCCCGAGCTGGAGCGCAACCTTAAGGCATATTTGGCCGAGCGATCGGACCGCGTGGTCAACGCGCCGTTCGATCCGGTAATGTTCGAGATCACGGACGTGGCGTGCAACAAGGGCGAGAGTGTGGCCTGGCTGGCGGGCTACTACGGTATTGCCGAGGATGAGGTCGCGGTTTACGGCGACGGCGGCAACGACATCGCCATGCTCAAACGCTTCCGCCACAGCTACGCGACCAAAAACGCAAGCGATGCCGCCAAGGCCGCCGCGAGCGCAACTATCGGCAGCTGTATGGCCCATGCCGTCCCCAAACACATGCTCGCCACCATGCACAAGCAAAACTCTCGCACCGTCATCGAATAATGTGACAAAGGGACAGCCCTTTGTCACATTCCGGGGTTCTCGACTAGCCAATGCTCGTAGGCGCGCTGCATGACCTCAATTTTATCGGCTTTTTTGCGGCAGCCCTTTTGTTCCTCAACGGCCAGTTCATAAGCGCCGCTCTGCTCAAAGGCGCTGGTGTCCCAGGCACCGTGTTCAATGCGAGACCATACGGCATCGATGAGGTGTTCGAGCTCGGCAATGTCATCGGTGCTGGCGGTCGTCGAGAACGGTGGACGCAACTCATTCGTTGCCTTGTCGGGCTCGACATAGTAGTCGCCCATGGAAGTGACGGTGTAGCCATAAAACTCGGGCGACGCTTCGACCAGCAGTTTGTAGAACTTGAGCTGACGATGGTAGCCTGCAGGGACTTCTTTGCCAAAGCCAGTCTTGTAGTCAACGATCTGCACCGTTTTAGCTGCATCGTCAACGAGGAGCAGGTCGAGAAAACCAAAGAGCGGAGTTCCTTCGGTGGTCAGGCACTGCATATTCGCCTCTGTGATGCAGCGATAGCCATGCACATGCTCGACAAGCCAGGGGACGAATGCACGACAAATGCGTTCGAAGCGCTCCGAATAGCGATGGACGTCCTCGGGGGCAAAATCGAGCCACGAAATCTGCTGGCGGTATCCGGCCTCAATTGTCTCAATCGCCGCCTCGCCATCGGCTGCCAGTCTATTAACGATCTCCTCGAACATCGCGTGAACGATGGTGCCGAATTCGGTTTGGATCGTGGGCGCCGTGGGTAGGCGCACAATCTGCTTCTCAGGGAAGTGCAGACTATTTGCGCATCCAGGCTCGTACGTCACAAAGTTGTTGAGTGCTGTGGCAGAAAGAAACTTCACGTCGGTATGAGGCTCCAGAAGCGCGCGGAGCTCGGGCGTATCGAGCACGTAGTTGTCGCGCCACTCGGTTTCGATGGCGGTGCTGAGTTGGTCCGCCTCGATGGCAACCTCGCAAGAGTCGATAAGCCCCGTGAGCTCCTGCAGTGCCGACCCGCCGGCACGGTACAGCCCGAGGTGTCGTTTAGCGCGCGTGATGGCGACAAACAACAGGCGGCGCGCGTCGTCATCATCCTTTTCATCGCGAATAAGCAGGTTGGACGGGTACAAGCTCATGCCGCCGGCGCCTTTGTGCCAAGTGGAGTCGTCGGCATCGAGCAGGTAGACGCAGTCGAATTCCAGGCCCTTAGAGCTATGGGCGCTGGTGAGGCGAACAGCTCCCGGCGTGCCGAGGTCGATCGATGCGTCGATACTCACGCCAAACTTTTGAACGGCATCGAGCTTGTCGACAATATCGGGCAGGCGAAGCGCGCGTCCCATACGGCGCGCGTCTCCCATTTCACCTTCGGCAAAGGTGAGCAGGGCGCGGATGCCGGCATTGAATTCGGCTGCGCCCAGCGGATTTTGTTCCTTGCAATCCTGATAATAGCCAAGGCTGCGCTCGACAATTCTAAAGAGCAGCGGCCTGACAGGGGAGGTGCTGGCTTCGGCCGCCCACTGCGTAAGGCCGTCGTACAGCTCTTTGACGCGGACGTTATCGCTCTCGTGCATGGCGGCCATCCAGTCGCCGCGATGCTCACGCTTGGCGTTGAGCGCAAACGCCACGGATGACGGATGATCTCCGCCCAGCTCGGTGGCGCAAATGATCTGGGGAAGATAGCTGCTGGCAAGCTCCTTCTGCCCGCGAGCAAGCGCGGTAACGCAACGCAACAGTGCCAACGTCGTCTGCATACGCTCGGAGGCAAAGAGATTCTGCCGCTCGCGATACGAAAACGGCACGTTCTCCTTAACGAGGAAGGGAATCAGCGAGCGCAATGCGGCGTGTTTGGCAGAGATGACTGCAATTCCTTCATCGGGATCTTCGCAGTCATCGAGGTAGCCAGCATCAATCCTCTGCCTAATGCTCGCGGCAACGGCAGCGTATTCCTCGGCTTTGCCGGTGTAGACGTTCTCGCTAAAGCTGACCTGATCGCCTTGAGGCTTAAAGGCTTCGATTGACTTATTCGAGCTGGCATCGAGTCGGTATTCAATTTGCCGTGCGATAGCTTGACCAAGCTCAACGATGGCGGGCGTGGAGCGGTAGTTGGTCTTGAGCACGATGTTCCGGGGCGAAAACTCGGCCGCAAACTGGTTAGCACATTCGATCGTGGCGCCCTGAAAACGCATGATGGCTTGATCGTCATCGCCAACGGCCATGATATTGGGCGCATCAACGCCGTCGCAGAGCAGCTCGATGATGCGCATCTGGGCACCATTGGTGTCCTGGAACTCGTCAACTTGGATATAGGTATAGGTGTCCTGGAGCACTTGGCGCAACGCGTCGTTGTGCTCGACGGCGTTAACGAAGTCGCCGATCATGTCGTCGTAATCGTAGAGATGGTGTTGGTCGAGCTCGCTCTGGTAGCGACGCGCGACGTCGCAAGCGGTCTTGAGTCGCTCGCTCTGCTCCGCAATCTTAAACGTGCGCCCCTGAGAGTTGCTGCCTCCAAAGAAGGCATCGCGCACCTTGGTGTACCCCGACGACTTTCCCTTCTCGTCAATAAGTTCGGTGCGGCGAACGGTGTCGCGCAACTCAAGAATGTACGGCACGTACGTGCCGGCGGGACAGTCGATCGGGCGGGTGAGCGATGTGGGCGCCATGGCGCAGACACGCTCGACCTCTTCCTCAAAGCGTTCGGCCAACGCGGCGCTTGCCCTTTCGCAGGTGAGCGTAAGCAGCTCGGAATGTTCGGTGAGCCAGGTAGCGGCGTCGATATTCTGCTGCGCGATGGCGCTCAGCGTGTCGTAGTCCAGGCCACTGCGTTTGATTTTGGAGACAAAGCCGATCATCTTACCGATGTTTTGCGCGGGCATATCGGGTGACCCTCCGCCTAGCGGAGAACCAAAGGGCAGCGATTTGAGCAGCCGATCAAAAATCTCTTGCTGGTGCAGGCTGGTAACAAGCGTGTCGGTCGAAGGGCGCACGAAGTACTCGGGATAGCGCGACCTGATGCTGCTTGCAAATCCGTGGAACGTGCCAACTTCGATGCCGTAGGCGTCGCGCCCAATGAGCTCAATCAGGCGTTTGCGCATGGCTTCCGCGCCCGCCTCGGTATAGGTGAGGCAGAGGATGTTGCGTGGGGCGGCATCGCGCTTGGCCAGGATGTTCGCCGCGCGCAGACTCAGTAACTGCGTCTTGCCGGTGCCGGGACCGGCAATGACGAGCAACGGACCATCTAGGCATTCGACGGCCTCGCGCTGTTCGGGGTTTAGTCGGTCGAGCGATGCGATGAGTTCGGGGGTCATGTTCATGGCGGTATTACCTGTCTTCCTGGTAGAGCGCACGCGTGCTATCGAGATAGTCGAGATACGTATCGATGGCACTTTGAGGTTGAACGATCTTAATGAAGGTGCTGAGTTGCAGCAGCCAGCCAAAGAACTGCGGCGACAACGGAGCTTTAACGGTCGCCAGCAAGCGCCCATCCTGGTTCTCAAACACAACGGCGTCGAGCCCGAACTTGTCGATGAGCGGGTTCATCGCACGGTCATCGAGTTCAAGCACCACGGTGGTTTTGTTGGCTGCATATACGCCGAATGATGGAGAGACGTGATCTTCGAGCACATAGCCCGTGATACGCGGATCTTTGGTCGCGGACTCTTCGGACACCGCAACGTCGAGCATGCGATCGACGCGATAAGGCGTGAACGGCTGATGGCCTGAGCCAGCATTGGCCCATTTATCTCGAAACCCGATCATGTAATAGAGTTCGTCGGAGTAGATGAGGCGTACGGGTGTGAGCTCGTAGGTCTTTCCGTCATGATTAAGGGCCTTTTGCTTGGCGGCGTCGTAGTGGAAGTAACGGAACCGTATCTTTCGTTTTTCGCGCATGGCCTGCTGAATCAGGTCGATGTTGAGCAGGGCATCGGAGTTTTGCATCTTCACGCGCGAAGGCACGTCGACGCGCTTGTGCATCAGCTCGCGTTCGTCCAGACTGGCGAGGCTCTGCAGCTTGCCGATGAGGTGGTCGGTCAACTCATCGGTCAAAAACGGCGAACTCTGCACGGCGTCAACAAGCATGATGAGTTCTTGCAGGTCGAGCGGGCGCGAAGCCAGGGCCCATTCCCTGCCACCGCGCTGGTCAATATCAAGTCCAAAGTCGCGAAGTGTTTGCAGGTCGCGATAGATGGCCTTTCGTTCGGCCTCGAGATCGTGATAGGCGAGCTCCTCGATGATCTGCTGCGTTGTGAGTCCATGCGTGCTGTCGGTCTTTTCCATCAAGGTTTTAAGCAGGAACAGAAGCCTGAGCTTTTGATTTGGTCTGTTCGCCACGATGTCTCCTCTCGCCGGCAGGGTAACAGCCGAAGATACAAAACAAGACCCGTTATTGGGACTCATTGTAGCCCGCGCGACCGTAGTATTCGCAGCAATAAGAGCCTGAATAGGGCGAAAGGTGGTTAAACGGAAATCGGCGGTTTGGCTGGCTGGTGTGACATGCGCTCTATTGGCTTGGGGCCGGTTCCGGTTTACAAGGATCAGAACAGGAGAGATGCGATGGCAGACATCAAAGTCTTTGCCGAGAATCTTGAGGATTCAACCAAGGAGCAGATCGAGGAGATTTCCAGCTGCCCGGCGTTTGAAGGTGCCAAGATCCGCATCATGCCCGATGCCCATAAGGGCAAGGGCTGCGTGATTGGCTTTACGGCAAACTTGGGCGACAAGGTGATTCCCAACCTGGTGGGGGTCGACATCGGATGCGGTATGTATTGTGTGCCGCTTGCGGAGACCATTGCGCGCGACGACCTCATTCAGTTCAATCGCGATGTGAAGCGCGCGGTGCCCACGGGCTTTAGCCTTCATCGCGATCCTGCCTGCGTGCTCGCGGACTTTGGCATGGAGTCGCGTGATTGGCTGCAGGATAAACGCAAGGTTGAGCGCTCCATGGGCACGCTGGGCGGCGGCAATCACTTCATTGAACTCGACGAGGACGAGGATGGGTGCCAATATCTGGTCGTGCACACCGGCTCGCGCAACATGGGCAAACAGACGGCGGAGCACCATCAGGCGCTGGCGCAGAAGACGTGCACGGCAGATATCCCCGACGAGCTTAAGTATCTCGTGGGAGATCTTTCTGCCGAGTATCTTGTCGATATGCATAACTGCCAACGCTTCTCGAATCAGAACCGCAAGGCGATTGTCGCACAGATTGTTGAGCGTACGGGAATTCGACTCGACGGAGACGGCTTTACCACCATGCACAACTACATCTCGGAAGGTGGCATGATTCGCAAGGGCGCCATTAGCGCTCATGCGGGCGAGATGGTGCTGATTCCGTTCAACATGCGCGACGGTGCCGTTATTGCGCGCGGCAAGGGAAACGAGGACTGGAACTGCTCGGCGCCGCATGGGACGGGTCGTGCGATGAGCCGCACCAAAGCGTTCCAAACGCTCGATACCAGGTCGTTCGTTAACGAGATGCGCGATGCAGGCATCTACTGTCCGAGCGCATGCGAGACGACGCTCGATGAGTCGCCCGAAGCGTATAAGCCTGCGGATGATGTACTGAGACTCATGGACCCGACGGTCGATGTTATTCACCGACTCAAGCCGATTTGGAATTTTAAGGCTACTGGTAAGCGCGGTAGGCGTTAGGAGGGTTGCGATGACGCTGAAGATGGACTCCAGGGACGACCGAATTGGACGCTCCGTGAGCATGGACGAGATGCTGAGCTTCTCGGGCGTGATGCCGCCGTCCGCGAATCGGTGTGGCGGGAATCGTGGAGAGCGTGATGATGAGGGTTTTGACCTCAGCGGGTTTCGCAACCGACTGGCTTCTGGACTCGATCGCGGTGTGGAGACGTCGGTGCGTGAAGCCCCGTGAGTGTTGAAGACCGGTATGCCGGTTGATGATGACCTAGGTGGCGGCGTTGGGCTGGGCAAGCTCAGCGTGATTGGCGGCGCGCATGAAGATGTCTCGAACGTGCTGGTGTATGCGGCTTTGCGTCTGAGTGAGCAATGCGCCGTGCTCTACATGCCGATTCGGGAGCGTGAAGAGGACGCGATCGCCCGGCTTATTCGCGCCGAGATGGATGACAAGGTGTCAGAGGATCCTGAGGAACGACAGGTCGAGGCGATTCGCGCAACGATGCGCCTCAAGCAGCGCAACCTAGGCATTTTTGTCGAGGACAACATGACCATGGACCTTTTAACGAGCTGGTTGCTCGGCGACCAGACGTGGAATAGAGCAGTGCTAAAGAACATCGTGGTCGTAATCGACGGACTCGAAATGCTCGACGACAACCGTCCGATAAACGCTGTCCTGCGCGACTTGCGCAACAAGCTCAGCCCAACATCCGCCATCCTGGCAGGCTGCTTTGCGGCGGAGGACCGGAACAGCGACGCGACATTTGCCGAGACCCACTGCAATGCAGACGTTCTGGTGCGCATGCTTCACGGGAATCAGACCAGCGAGGATGACGCAAAGCTCATCTATGAGCGTGTTTTCAGCTGAAGTTCCATGCGGTGACGATTCGTGCCCGTGGTGTGTGCGCGTTGCTGGTCCATTTTGTAGTTGGGAGGAGATTGAAAAACAGTCTTCAACGCAGATAGCGTAGTCTTCGATACGATCTGCGGGCATCCCGACTCGGGCAGGACGACAGGTCAACGATCGCGCTCGTGCAAACCCCGCAGCTTCGAAACCGTCATAGCCGATGGCTAAAAAGCCTCCTGTGCTCAGTTCGAGAAGCTATATCCGGGGCTATGGGCGGCTGTCCACGGCGGAGTCGATTCAAAGCGTCTCGGCTAGCTCCATTCATCAAAACGAACTGACCGCTCGGCGGTCAAGAGGCCAGCTGCCATCAAGTCCGGAATTACCATCGAGACTGAGAAGTTAACAGTTGAAGCCGCTACTGAACTAAGCTCAGAAAGGAAAGCTCTATGTCAACGCGAAGTGAGCGAAATGTCAAACAGATCATTCGGTCTATCGAACCCACTTATTTCTCAGACAATCCGTATAGATTCGATGTGGACCAGAACGGTTTTCCAGTTTTTAGCGATAAGAATATCGCCTTTGTGAATGGTCTCGTGAATAACGACTCGAATTACACTTGGATTGACCCGGGTGAGATTTCTAAAATTTACAGTAAAGCCGCGACGGGCGATGAAGGCAGCATACGAGATGCAGTTTATTTTACGGACAAAATGAACTCGACTCACTTGGCTGCAGTGACAGTAAAAGAAAAGCAAACTGGTCTAATGGGTTGTTTGGAATGGAACCAGTTTAATGGGCCGATAAAGTGCTTGGAAGAGAAGTTTGAGCTACCCCGCGGTGAGGACGTTAAGCTACTCCGCGGTAAGGACGAGGTTGAGCTAAAGGGCGGGACTAAACTAACCGTCGCTTTTCTCGAGGAGCGGTATGCGGGTAATAGTAAATTACAAATGGCCCTGCAATCCAAGGATGTTATCGAGCGTGCGAGGCTCGTGGCCGATATCGCTCGCGCTACAACGAATATGACAGATAGGCTGCTACCTGAAACAATTAAACGGGGACATGTTTGGAATTACAACCGAAGCAACTTTTCGTTTGCAACGAAATTCTGCCACCATGGCTGTCGAAATTTAAACAAGCGAGAGGTTGATGGCACCTCCAATATCTGCAAGTCAGATAATTTCTGCATCTATGATACGGTTGTAGGAGCGATGCTTCCTTATTACGCGGATGCTTATGTCGATGAAGAGGCTCTCAACAATTGGTGCGATAAATACAATAGAACTAAAGATGGCGAAAGCAGATGTGGCGCTTACGCCAGTCGATATGCATGGATAAGTGGCACGTTAAATAAAAAGCTGATTTTTACGCCTGAGGGCATTGGCGAAGATGCGGATGCGGATGTCGCGCGGGGCTATTTGGGCTATTTCGAGCTATACAGTCTTGTCCTCGAAGGAATTAACAAATGGCGTCGAGAAAGAATCGGGGATGAAGGCTCGAATAATGCGGCAGTATCCGATGTTGGTTTTCATGAGGTCGATTTAATGATCTGGTATTACTTCAAAGGCAGCCGACTTACATATGCTCAGAATAGAATGAAGGGGCAATTTAAAGAAGACGGTGAAAAAGAATAAAATGGCCCCGTCAGCTGGAGTTTATTCGGATTAAGCCTTTCATAAAAAATGGTGCTTACCAACCGAGGAACTTCGGATGCTCCTTTCCGAGTTGTTCTTTGATTGGATGAGGTTTTCCATTAGGTCAAAGGACAGTTACAACTCTCTGCCGGTAGAATCTCGCTTAGGAAACAGCCCTGCCCCAACGTGCAATTGGGGCAGGGTCTTCGCCGACGTACGTTTTCGTAGCTCTGGATGATGCACTCTTCAAGGTGCTACTCCAGTTCAAGAAAATCGTGAGCCAAAAACGCAAATGGGGCGTCAGTGATGGCCCTGTGCGCGATTTGGTCGAGTTGCTCAAAATAACTGCGGATACTTCTCCTTGAGCGGTGCTTGATCCAGACGTAGCTCTTCCAGGTTGCGCTTTGCCTTGGACTCCATCCTTATGGTGTCGATAAACGCGATGAGTGAGTCGACATACAGGTCGCCGCGCAGGTACGCCTGGGCGGCGATTAAAATTCGCTGCTCGTCTTCGAGTGGTTTGCGATAGTACTCAAGATTCAGGTAAAGCGGGTCTGGCTCGCCGATGTAGAGGGGAAATGTCTCGTTGTAGGTAATCGAGCAACCAGTGGCACGCATGTTGCTGATATCCCCTGCATGGCGATAGTGCTCGAGGCGTTGCTGCGCATGATCAAGCCATTCGTCAGAACGGTCTGCCTGCCGAAGCTCTGCCTCAAGCTTTGTCCGGTCCCACGTGGACAGATCGAACAACGTGAACGGCTCACGGGCACTGCCTTGCGGCGTCCAGACGATGTCGCCGGTGTGAAACGGCGTGGGGATATCGACCCAGATGAACTCGAATGCGATCTCCCAATCGTTCTCAACGGGGCCGGCGGAAGGACAATAGACGGAAAGAACCTCGCCTTTGCCGTTCACCATGAGCCAATCTTCCCGGCGATGAGCTTCATCGATATCGAGCGGGCACCGGGTGATGCGTGCGCGTGCCTCTGGACGGCTCGCCAGTTCATCATCACCGCGCAACGCCTCGGCACATTTCTCATAACAGCTGAATGGCGCGCCGAAGGCCCCGCAAAGTTGCCCGTCGGGCACAATCTCCTCTTCATACTGATAAACGTAGCCCGTCCCACTCGTAAACGCATCGACGCACCGCTTGTTGTAATCGATTGTCCAGCGCAAAAAAGCATGGAAATCGGGGATGGCCGGCCTTCCAAGACCGGCATGGGTTGCCTCCAGCGAACAATTGGGCATGGTTCGGGCGATCTCCTGCCAAGCTTCGCATTTCTGATCGAGCGTGGCGGTCTTCGAAAACCAAACCAGATAGGCGGCCTCGATGGCGCTGGGCTGGAAGTCGATACTGCGCAGGTGCTCCCGAATGTCCCGGGAGTCAACGAAATCCAAAATGTCCATGGTTAGCTCCTCTTTGTTTCGAATCGCTCCAGCGGGGTTATCGCATCATCGAACAGCTCCGGATAGCGGGTCTTGAGCCCGCCGTCTTCCCCTTCAAACCGCTCGGCTTTTTTCTTGACTAGCGCCTGCAGCTCGTAAAGGCTCGATAGCGCAATAAGTGAGTCAAGACCCAGATAGCCGTCGAGATATGCCCGCACGCCGTACAGAATTCTCGCCTCCGGCTTGAGCGGGGTACGGCAGTATTCCATATCGAGAAGAAAACAACTCGGCTCTCCGATATAGACGGGGTACTCCAAGGGATATTCAATCTGACAGCCGTAGGCGTACATGTCGCTCGTATCGCCATTTTGCCGATGGTGCCTGAGCAGGTCGTCGGCATTTTTTGCGGCGCATTCCCTGTAGGTGGAAGGCGGAAGCTCATCCATGACCCGCTTCGTGGTCCATGTCTGCATATTGAGAAGCAGCATGGGGTCGCCAGGGTCGCCGTGACGACAAATGATGTCGCCGGCGTGGAATGGCGTCGGGATGTCAAACCACATCAACTCAAAAGCGAAAGAGGGGTCTTCGCCCTCGCGTTCCATGTCGATGCAGCTCAGCTGGCAGTCCATAATTTCGCCTTTTGCGTTGAGCATGAGCCTGTCGGCGGCATAGTAGTCTTCGTCCGGATCGATCGGGCGGCGTGTTACTTCAATCGAGGTAGGATTCTCCTCCTCAAGCTCATTCCAGATTGCCTCGAAACATTTTTCGTAGCTGGTGTAGGGGCCATAATTGCACCCGCTCTCATGGGGATTTCCCGTCTTGTCCTCAAAGAAATACATGTGCTTGCCAGGCTGTTTGAACCGGGCGATTTTCTTGCGCTCCCATCTGATGACGTCGCGAAGAAAGACATGGAAGTTGGGGATATTGAACGTGCCGTATCGCCTGTTCATCGCACAATTGGGCATGTTGTTGATAATCTTTTGCCAGCCCTTGATCTTCTGCCGTAGCGCCTTTTCGTTCGAACGGGCAACAATAAATGCCGCCTCGGACGTGGTGAACTCGTAGCCGATGTCTCTCAAATGCTCCTTGATGTCAGGCGAGTCGAGAAACTCGAGAATGTCCGAACGTATAGCGTTGGCACTGGGACCGGCCGATGTGCGGTATGGCTGCAGGCAGTCGTGTACGACCGATCCGTCCGACCATTGTTTGCCGTAGCTGGGGTCATCGTGCAGCTTTTTCGAGAGTTCGAGCATAAAGGAGCAATCATCGGGCAATTCGCCGGTATAACGTTCGGCGGTATAGAGGGCAGAGGGCGTGAAGTCGTCGAGGAAGCCGTCCGTGAAATCCCTCAAGCGGAGATTGCCTTCCTCAACGCCGTAGATTTTGCTCGGATAGGCGCACCAAACCTGGCCTTTGAACGAACTATCGTAGTCGTCTTCGAGCACGATGGCAAAACGGGGACCGTGATCGAAGGGCCGACCGTCGATCTTGATGATGTCGCCGGGGACCCAGGGAGTGTAAAAGACCTCACCATTGGCGCAGAAGTGCTTGCTATTGTTCCACGGCAAGTGATCGATGCTTTGATGCGGAGTCCGCTGATTCCGGCGGTCGCTCAAAAAGACCAAATCGCCCGTCATGGTCGCGGCGAATATCAGCGAGGCTTGAGCGCGCGGGCGGTCGTGTAAGTCTTCGGCGGTATAGAGCTTAATCTGCCAGAATGATTCGGACCAATCTTCATCGGAGTCGTCATCGACGCATTGCTTCATGAGGGTTTGCGCAGCTTCCCATGAGGCAACGGGGAAGGGGCCGTCAAAGGTGTCGTGCCCTCGCTCCTCTTCACTGTAAAACACGCCGGAGACCAGTAAGATACCGCGGTCACGGTCAACGTTGTAAAGCATATCGAGTGCAGTGTCGAGTTGTTCGAGGCCGGAGTCGATCGCCTCGGCGTAATCCGATGAGACCTCTTTGCGAAGCTGCTCGAGCATGGTCCGTTTTTCGTCGAGCGTCTTGAGGGAGCCGCCGATGATTTTACAGAGGGAGCCATCTGCCATTCCCATGTGTTTGAACATATGAGCACGCAGCTCATCGTCCTTGATGCAACTGCAAACGAGCTCCCTGCCGGCATCGGTGATCACGGTATCTGCTTGGCTGTCCATAGCAACCTCCAATTCGGGCGTTGCCGTTAGCATCTACCAGAGGTTGTGCTTTGCAGTCCCATTAACAGGTCTGATACGAATCTCTCGTCAAACATACTTTTGGAAACGCCACTGGTGCATGGGTGGCTGCGTGTTGAAAGGATTGTCATTCAGAATATGATGCTTGCCCTTGTGACGAATAGCACGGCCGCTTTTCTAAGCTGAACACGAACAAACATTCGCATATCTAACTGCGGTTTGATAGAATCGGTATCGTTGACGGCAGTTCCATGTGCCGGGCAGCGCCCTCCATTTGATGGGAGGTGATGCCCATGGCCGATTTGATTGATTTCGTGAGGCTCCTGGCCGCATTGGTCTCGCTTCTCACGACGCTTGTCGGACTTTCCGAGGCACTCAAGCAACGTTCGAAGCAACGAAAAAGGGGTCGTCGCCGCTAAGGCGTTGACCCCCTAAAACAAGCAACGGCGCTGCCCAGCTTTCCAGAACTTGGGCTGCCGTCGACACTATTCTACCCACGAATGACATTTTGGACAATCGGTAGTGGCGTTTCAAAAACTAAGCGCAACCGGTGCAACCTCCCTCTAAGAAGGGATCGGCCGTCGTATCGAACAGCTCCGGGTGGCGGTCCTTGAGCCAACCGTCTGCGTCCTCGAAGCCACGTACCTTTTTCTCCGCCAGTGCTTGTAGCTCGTATGCGCTGGCCATCGCGGCGAGTGAGTCAACCGCCAGGTCGCCTTTGACATATGCCCTGACGCCGTAAAGGATTCGCTCCTCCGACTTGAGCGGCTCACGATAATAGTCAATGTCCAGGAGAAACCCCTCGGGTTCTCCAATGTAGAAGGGGAAATGCAAGGCGGATGAGACTTGGCAGCCGTACGCGTACATGTCGCTGGTGTCGCCGTCATATCGGTGCCAGCGCAATAGCTTGTCGGCCTTTTGAACGAGGCGCTCTTTGTAGACGGAGGAGGCCAGCTCTCTGTCAATTCGTTCGGATCCCCAAGTTTGCAGGTCAAACAGCACCATCGGCTCGTCGGGGCGTTGGAGGTTGCAGACGATGTCTCCGGCATGGAAGGGCGTTGGGATATCAAACCACATGTCCTCGAAATCGCTGGCGGTGCCCGCCTCGTCCCACTCGCTTTTGTTGCGATAATCGCAAGACATTATTTTGCCGTTCGCATTGAGTAAGACCATGTCGTCGGCATAGTGATCTTCGTCTGGGTCGATGGGACGACGAGTGATCCTGATGGCTTTGGGATCGTCACCGTCGAGCTCTTTCCAGGTTGCATCGAAGCACTTTTGATAACTGCTGTACGGGCCGTAAAGACAACCGCCCTGCCCGCGCCGGTCCCACGAGTAGCCCTCAAAGAAGTACAGGCTTTGACCGTCCGTCCTTTTAAAGTGCGCGAGCTTTCGTTTCTCCTGCTTAATGACATTGCGCAGAAAGGCATGGAAGTCCGGGATGTTGACCGTGTCATTTCTGCGACTCATGGTGCAATTGGGCATGGTGTCGATGATCTTTTGCCAGCCTTCGAGCTTTTGCTGCAGCGTTGCTTTATGCGAGCGGTCGACGATGAAAGCCGCTACGGGCGTGGTGAGCTCGTAGTCGATTCGTTGAAGATGCTCCTTAATACTGCGCGAGTCTAAAAACTCGAAGATGTCTGGACGAATATCCAGCTCACTTTGGCTGGCGGGCTTGCGATACGGCTGAAGGCAGTCATGTCCGACGGAACCCTCGGACCATTGTCTGCCGTAGTCGGGATCATCGTGCAACTTTTGCGAGAGCTTGAGCATAAAAGCGCAGCCGTCCGGCAGCTCGCCGGTGTAGCGCTCGGCGGTGTAGAGGGCGGAGGGGATGAAGGGGTCCAAAAGACTGTCGCTGAAGGTGCCGGATGAAAGCGAACCCTCCTTAACGCCGTGATCTCTGCTATGCCCTGCGCACCAGATTTGTCCACGGAGCGTGTGCTCGTAGTCATTTTCGAGCACAATGGCAAAGCGAGGCCCGTGGTCGAAGGGGCGACCGTCGATTTTGAGGATGTCGCCCGGTGCCCACGGCGTGTAGATAGGCTCGTTGTTCGCGCAGAACCGCCTGCTATCGTTTCGCCAGACGCTTTCGACATGTGATTTGCGAGTGCGGTTATTGCGCTGATCGCGGAGAAATATAAGCTCGCCATCCTTGGTTGCCGCAAACGCCAGGGAGGACTGCACCGTTTGATGTCCGTGCAGGTCTTCTGAGGTGTATAGGTCGATCTTCCAGTACGATTCGGACCAATCGTCGTCAGGATACTCTTCGATGTAGCGCTTCATGAGCGTTTGCGCGGCGTCCCACGATGCGGTGGGGAAGGGGCCGTCGAGGGTGTCGGCGTCGCGCTCCTCCTCGTTGTAGACCATGACGTATAGCAGGAGGATTCCGCGGTCGCGCTCGATGTTGTGGAGCATATCGAGTGCGCTGTTGAGCTGGGCGAGATGCGAATCGATATCTTCGACCAGCTCCGGCGAAACCTCCTTGCGGAGTCGCTCGAGCATGGTGCGTTTTTCATCAAGCGTCTTAAGTGAGCCGGCGATGATTGGCGCCGGCCAGTATAGGTATTTGCGCATGTGGTCTCGCAGCTCTTGGCTTTTGATGCAGCTGAGGACGAGGTCTTTGCCGGCATCGGTGATGCCATCGCTTGCCTGATTGTTCATGTCGGCCTCCTTATCGATTGTTACCGGCATGATGCAACAGGTGTGGAGGCCGTCGGTCCCATTAACGGGACCAGGAGAGAATGGATGCGACAAAGGGGCAGCCCCTTTGTCACATCCAAAATATTGCCTTTACGTGTTGATGCACACGGTGTGCAATAATACTCGCACTGTGCAATAGCGCACAGGCTGAGTAACAAGGAGGACGCTTGTCCCAGCTCGAGAAATGCGATCGCCGGTCCCTTCGCTCGCAGCGTGCCCTTCGCCAGGCACTTGCTAGCGAGCTTGCCGAAAGTGGCGACCTTTCGCGTATTAATGTCGCGTCGCTCACCGAGCGCGCTGGCCTTACGCGCCGCACGTTCTATTCGCACTACCGCGATATTCCCGACTTTATCAATCAAATCGAGGACGGCTTGCTGGCTGAGATCCGTGAGCGCATTGAGCTCATCACCGCAGCTCAGCTGCCTGATCTCTATCACAACATCGATGAGCTCGAGCCGGCGCCCGGTTCGGTTGAGCTGCTGCGTTATCTTGCGGCCAACCGCGACTTAATCGGTGCGCTGCTGGGTCCGGGCGGCGACCAGGCCTTCATTAAAAGGATTATCGATACCGCGCGTGAGGCCGTAGTGCCTCGTGCACAGACGGGCATTTTGGGCCTGGCGCTGGGCACGTTCTTTGACTACTACGTCACCTACGTCGTGAGTGCCGAGGTCGGCATGATTCAGCGCTGGTTTGAGCGCGGGCTTACCGAATCGCCCGAGGCCATGGCGCGCATTATGACGGTGCTCGCCTTTGTGCGCCCCGGCGACCTGTATGGCCAACCCATCGATATCAACGTGCCGGAGTACGGCATGAAGCTATTGAATCTGCAGCTCGAGGACGCGGTCGACACCGCCGCAACCGTCGAGTCCAACAACTAAGAGGAGAGACAATGAGCAAACTCGTCGAGGGCATCAAGGACCGTATGGTCGCTGCCGCGCGTGAGGCTGCACCCGCCGTGGTGGATGCCGCACAGAAGGCCGCGACCGCGGCTGCCGAGAAAGTTGCCGAGGCAGTTGCCGATGCCAAGAACGCGGCAGGGGAGACGTCCGTCGCCACCGAGCCCGCCGCCACCGAGCCCGCAGTCGCCACCGCCGCCCAGGCCCCCGAAGGCGCAATCTTCAACCCCGAGGCCGCCCACGGCAACCTGCACCTGGGCATCGACGTGGGCTCCACCACCGTTAAACTTGCCGTGCTCAACGACGACAACCAGATCGTCTACGCCAAGTACCAGCGCCACCACACCGACGTCCGTGCCTGCGCCCGCGACCTGTTTGAGGGTGCTGCGACTGTGCTTCCGACGGCCCAGATGACCTGCGCCATCACCGGCTCGGGCGGCCTGCTGCTGTCCCAATGGCTCGACCTGGAGTTTGTCCAAGAGGTCATCGCCAGCAAACGCGCCGTCGAGACTCTCATTCCGGCCACCGATGTCGCCATCGAGCTGGGCGGCGAGGACGCCAAGATCATCTACTTCGACAACGGCATCGAGCAGCGCATGAACGGCACCTGCGCCGGCGGCACGGGCGCGTTCATCGACCAGATGGCCACTCTGCTACACACCGACGCCAGCGGCCTTAACGAACTCGCGGCCAACGCCACCACCATCTATCCCATTGCCAGCCGCTGCGGCGTCTTTGCCAAGACTGACGTGCAGCCGCTGCTCAACGAAGGCGCCCGCCCCGAGGACGTCGCCGCTTCCATCTTCCAGGCCGTCGTGACCCAGACCATCTCGGGCCTGGCGTGCGGCCGTCCCATCCGCGGCAACGTCGCCTTCCTGGGCGGCCCGCTGCAGTATCTCTCCGAGCTGCGTCACCGCTTCTACCTCACGCTCAACCTGGACGAGGAGCACCGTATCGTGCCCCAAAACGCTCACCTGTTCGTGGCGAGCGGCGCCGCCATGGCGCACGAGTCCAACAAGCTCAGCACGTTCCCGCAGCTCATCGAGGCCATCGATGCCCTGGGTAACACGCAGGGTGCCGAGGTCGAGCGTCTGGATCCGCTCTTTGCCACCGATGAGGACTTTGCCGAGTTCAAGGGTCGCCACGACACCGAGGTCGTCCCCAAGGGCAAGCTCGAGGGCTACACCGGCCGCGTGTTCATTGGCATCGACGCCGGCTCCACCACCATGAAGGCCGCGCTCGTGGGCGAGGACGGTCAGCTGCTGCACACCTGGTACGGCAACAACAACGGTGACATCCTGGGCACGGCCAAGGTCATCATGGCCGATTTCTACAACCACATCCCCGCGGGCTGCACCATCGGCCACGTGACCACCACGGGCTACGGTGAGGCGCTGCTTATCGAGGCGCTCAAGGCCGATTCCGGCGAGATCGAGACCGTCGCGCACCTGCGCGGCGCCAAGGCATTCCTGCCCGGTGTCGAGTTTATCCTGGACATCGGCGGCCAGGACATGAAGTGCCTGCGCGTCAAGGACGGCGTTATCGAGCACATCATGCTCAACGAGGCCTGCTCGTCGGGCTGCGGCAGCTTTATCGAGAGTTTCGCCGTGTCTATGAACATGGACGTGCGCGCGTTCGCCAACGCCGCCATCCATGCCAAGGCCCCGGTCGACCTGGGCAGCCGCTGCACGGTCTTTATGAACTCGCGCGTTAAGCAGGCGCAAAAGGAAGGCGCCACGGTGGGCGACATCGCGGCCGGTCTGTCCTATTCCGTCATCAAGAATGCCCTGTTCAAGGTCATTAAGCTGCGCGACCCCAAGGAGATCGGCAGCCAGGTGATCGTCCAGGGCGGCACCTTTATGTCCGACGCCACACTGCGTGCGTTTGAGCAGCTTACCGGCGTTCATGCCGTGCGTCCCGACATCGCCGGCTGCATGGGCGCTTACGGTGCGGCCCTGCTCGCTCGCGATCGCGCCGGCGCCGACGCCACTTCGACCATTCTTTCGGCCGAAGACATCGCGCACCTTACCGTGACGCAAAAGCACGTCCGCTGCGGCCGTTGCTCCAACAACTGCCAGCTCACCGTCAACGATTTTGGCGGCGGTAGGCGCTTCATTACCGGTAACCGCTGCGAGAAGGGCGCCGGCCACAAAAAGCAAAAGACCGAGGCCCCCAACCTCTTCAAAAAGAAAAACGAGCTGCTTTTTAACCGCGAGGTGCTGAGCCCCGACGAGGCCCCGCGCGGCACCGTCGGCATCCCGCGCGCGCTCAACATGTACGAGAACTACCCCTTCTGGCATGCGTTCTTTACGCGCCTAGGCTTTAGCGTGCAGCTGTCCGACCAGTCGAGCAAAAAGACCTACCAGGCGGGCATCGAGTCCATGCCGTCCGAGAGCGTGTGCTATCCGGCCAAGATGAGCCACGGCCACGTGATGAACCTCATCGACCGCGACGTCGACTTTATCTGGATGCCGTGCGTGCGCTGGGAGCGCAAGGAGGATCCGACCGCCGGTAACTGCTACAACTGCCCCATCGTCATGAGCTACCCCACGGCGCTGGCGCTCAATATTGACGAGATCCGCGAGCAGAACATCGAGTTCCTGTATCCGTTTGTGCCGTATCACGACAAGACCGAGCTCAAGCGCCGTCTATACCAGGTGCTCGCCGTCGACCGTGTGGCCGATGCTGAGGCCGGTCGCGGTCGCGTGTGCGGTCCTAAAATCACGCGCTCCGAGGTCGATGCCGCCGTCAACGCTGCTTTTGAGGCCGACGCGCGCTTCCACGAGGATATCCAGACCATGGGCGAGGAGGCTCTTAAGTGGGTCGAGGACCATGGCGGCCACGGCATTGTGCTCGCCGGTCGTCCCTACCATAACGACCCCGAGATCAACCACGCCCTGCCCGAGCTTATCTCGAGCTTTGGCTTTGCGGTCTTTACCGAGGATTCGCTTGCTCATCTCGTGAAGCCCGAGCGTCCGATTCGCGTCGTCGACCAGTGGATGTATCACAGCCGCCTGTACGCCGTCGCTCGTTTTGTGACGATGCGCAACGATTTGGACCTGATTCAGCTCAACTCCTTCGGCTGCGGCTTGGACGCCCTGACCACCGACCAGGTGCAGGAGATCCTTGAGGCCAGCGGCAAGATCTACACCGTGCTCAAGATCGACGAGGTGTCCAACCTGGGCGCCGCGCGCATCCGCATCCGCTCGCTCATGGCAGCGCTCAAGGACCAGGAGGCCGAGCGCTTGGCCGAGGCCACGGCCGCGGGCGAGGCCTACGAACAGGGCGATGCCGCGCCGGTGGCTCCCTCCACGGATACCCCCGCGTTCGCGAGCCGCAAGTACACGTTCGAGGCGCAGCGTGAGAGCGCTTCGACCGCGTGGCCCAAGGTGCCCTTCACCGAGCAGATGCGCGAAGAGGGCTACACCATCCTGTGCCCGCAGATGGCGCCGATCCACTTTGACCTGGTCAAAGAGGTATTCCGCGGTGCCGGCTACAACTTGGAGCTGCTGCCCTCGACCGATCACGACGCCGTCGAGGCCGGCCTGCGCTATGTGAACAATGACATTTGCTACCCGTCGATCCTGGTGACGGGCCAGATTATGGAGGCCATCGAGAGCGGTCGGTACGACCTGTCCAAGACGGCCGTGGTCATCAGCCAGACCGGCGGCGGCTGCCGTGCCACCAACTACATCGCACTCATCCGCAAGGCCCTGCGCGAGAGCGGCCACCCCGAGATTCCGGTGATCTCGCTTTCGGCCGTGGCGCTCGGCGAGGACAACCCTGGCTTTAAGATTACGCCGGCGCTGCTTAAGCAGGCCGTCTACGCGGTACTCGTTGGCGACGTGATGATGCAGATGCTCTACCGCTGCCGCCCGTACGAGGCCACGCCCGGTGCCGCCAATGCGCTCTACGAGGAGTACATGGCGCGCGCCCGCAAGCTGGCGCCCAAGTTTAACCGCCACAACTACACCAAGCTGTGCCGCGAGGCCATCCGCGCGTTCGACACCATGCCGCTCGTGGGCGAGGGCACCAAGCCACGCGTGGGCGTGGTCGGCGAGATCTTGGTCAAGTTCCACCCTACGGCCAACAACCACGTGGTCGACGTTATCGAGCGCGAGGGCTGCGAGGCCGTGGTGCCGGGCCTGCTCGACTTCTTCCTGTACTCCATGAGCAACGCCGAGCTACAGAAGGACGAGTTGGGAAGCTCCGCTACCACGCGCGCTGGTATGCAGGCGCTCATCAAGCTCGTGGACTGGATGCGCACGCCGGTGGAGGAGATGCTCGAGAAGTCCGAACGCTTTGAGGCGCCCGAGCGCATCGGCACCATGGCCGACAAGGCCCGCACGGTGCTTTCGGTGTGCAACAACATGGGCGAAGGCTGGCTGCTCACGGCCGAGATGCTCGACCTGATCGATCATGGCGCACCCAATATCATCTGCACGCAGCCCTTCGCGTGCCTGCCCAATCACGTGGTGGGCAAGGCCGTGATCAAGGAGCTGCGCCGCCAGCATCCCGAGAGCAACATCGTTGCGGTGGACTATGATCCTGGTGCGTCCGAGGTCAACCAGCTCAACCGTATTAAGCTCATGATCAGCGTGGCCAAGGAAAACATGCGCGCCGGCAAGGGCTTTAAGCTTGAGAAGGTGGCGCCGCTCGCGATGGACGAGGTCACCGGCCAGATGCGTGCCCACGACGGCTGCGTGAGCTGCGGTTCGGTCGATGAGAGCGCCGTGGCGTCGGTCGCTGAGCGCCTGGGACGCGGCATTAAGAAGTAGTTGGCCTACTTCGAGCCAGATATAAGACAAACGGGTGGCAGCCGCGCCGGTTACCACCCGTTTTTGCTGGACATATGTTGCGTAAGCGCCCCAGCTATCACCCTTTGTGAACTTAGATTTCGGAAGTATGCGGCAAAATCTGAATAGGCCGAGCACACCGGATATGTCCAAGCTCTGTACCTGCGGTTTTATTGGCGAAAAACCGGGGTGTGCTCGAGGGTTCCGGAATTTGCCGCATACTTCCGAAAACGGCGGTCTAACAGTACGCAATATGCCCTTCAGAGTCCTGAGATAATGAACAGATGTAGCCGTTCGCCGCGAAATACCGTCCGTTTATAGAACCCACCCCCGGCTCGCGGCCTCCTTACGGTTGAATAAATACACATCTATGGAATTACGTAAGAGAGGACCGTTTCCATGAGCTACAAGACCGTTTGCGTTGCCGGTGGCGGCGTGTTGGGAAGTCAGATTGCCTTTCAGGCTGCCTACTGCGGCTTTGATGTGACGATTTGGCTGCGTAGCGAGGGCAGCATCGGCCGCACCCAGCCCAAGATCGATCATGTGCGCGAGGAGTACATCGCGGCAATCGAGGGTATGGCGGACGGCACGGGCGAGTGGTGTGCCGGTATCGCCGATAGCGGCCAGCCCTTCGACAAGGAGGCGGCACTCGCCGCCGTCGAGCGTGCCTACTCCACACTCAAGCTGGAGCTCGACCTCGCCAAGGCAGTGGCCGACGCCGACCTGGTCATCGAATCTATGGCCGAGGACACCCAGGCAAAGATCGACTTCTACAAGAAGCTCGCCCCGGTCCTCCCGCAAAAGACCGTCGTCGTGACCAACTCCTCCACGCTGCTGCCGAGTACCTTTGCCAAGTACACCGGCCGCCCCGAGAAGTACCTGTCGCTGCACTTTGCCAATTCCATCTGGAAGAACAACGTGACCGAGGTCATGGCACAGGACCAGACCGACAAGCGCTATTTCGATGAGCTCGTCGACTTTGCCAACGACATCCGTATGCTTGCCCTGCCCGTCAACAAGGAAAAGAACGGCTACCTGCTTAACTCCATGCTGGTACCATGGCTGCTTTCGGGCCTCGACCTGTACGTCTCGGGCGTGAGCGATCCCAAGAGCATCGACCTTGCATGGACGCGTGGCACCGGTGCTCCCAAGGGCCCGTTCCGCGTATTCGACACGGTGGGTATTCAGACGGCCTACAACATCGTTATGCAGTATCAGAAGGTCCCGGGCTTGGTGAGCCCACTGCTCAAAAAGATGATGATGCCCTACAACTTTAAGGCCATGGCCTCCGTCCTCAAGAAAATGCTCGACGAAGGTAAGCTGGGCGAAAGCTCGGGCGAGGGCTTCTTCAAGTACTAAAAAATGATTCCTCGAGTGCGGAGGAAAACGGATCGGCCGCGCCCCCAAAGCCGTGTTTTCACGCTGCTGCAAACTTAAACTACCGCTAAGGGGTGTTTGTTAAGCTCTGAGCCATATTGGGATAGAGACGGGCAAGCTCCCTGATGTATGAAAGAAAACGACGGTGGCATTCAAAGACGGTAACGATATGGAATTGAGCGACAAAGACAGCGGGCTGCTCTCGCGTCGAGCGGTTCTTGCGGGTGCGGCGGGCGCGCTGGCGTTTGCCGGGACAGGGCTCATGGGCTGCTCGGTCGGCGGGGCCGGTGCGGGCGACGCATCTACTGCGAGCAACGAGCTCACCGACGAACAGAAGAAAGTCCACAATCAGATCGTCGCGACCTACAACGTCGAGAAGCAAGCGGCCATCAAAGACCAGCTCGATGCTGATTACGCCGCAGGCAGCTTCGACGAAACCGCCCCGTTCGTCAAGGCAGATCCCTTTGGCACCGATACCCTGAGCTGCTACGTGCGCTTTGCAACGGCGGATCCCGTAACCGTCTTCTACAAGGTCGCCGAACGCAAAAAGGCCGGCGACGCCCCCAAAGTCGCCGCGTTTTCCCGTACGCCCCGCGGCGGCGATGCGCCGGCCATAGAGCACGAGTTCAAGCTCATTGGACTCATTCCCAACCATAAAAACAAGGTGACCCTCACCTGCACAGCGCAAGATGGCACCAGCTGCACTTCGACGTTCACGATCGAGACGCCCGCGCTCAAGGGCGAGGAAGAGGAGCGGCTCGCCGTCACGGCGGGGGAGTCCAATACGCCGCTTGCCGATGGCCTCTTTACCATCTTGGGCAACGACTCGTCCAAGCTCGACTTTATGTACCTCTACGACAACGCGGGTCAGATCCGCGGCGAGGTGCCGATCATCGGCTACCGCAGCCATCGCCTGCTGTTCCCGGGCGACGGCAGCATGATCATGAGCGTCTCGACGACCAAGATGGCCCAGATCAACGCCATCGGCCAGGTGGTAAACGTTTGGAGCACGGGCGACTACGAGCTGCACCACGACTACGCCTTTGATGACGACGGCAACCTGTTAGTGCTGGCGAGTCACGCCGGCTCCGAAGCCGACCTGGACATCGACCGTGCGGCGGCCAAAGACAAAGGCGAGCGCGCTAACGTCGAGGACCTCATCATCAAAATCGACGTGACCACCGGCAATGTCTCTCTCGTCGTGGACCTGGGTGATATATTCCCCGACCTCAAGGCGAGCGCCAAGGTTGCCTCGGACGGCGACCTGGATTGGATTCATGTCAACACGATCCAGTGGCTCGGCGGCGGCACCGTTCTGCTCAGTCCGCGCGAGACATCGACGGTCATCAAGCTCACCGATATCTACGGAACGCCCACGGTCGATTGGCTTATGGGCTCGCCCGATTTTTGGGCTGACTCGGGCTTTGAGGACAAGCTGCTGCAAGCCCAGGGCGATTTTTCGCTCAACGCAGGCCAGCATAGCGTGACCTATCTGCCAAACGACGAGACGACCGCGACCGGTCACTACCAGGTGCTGCTGTACGACAACAACTTTGGTGCGGCTGAGAGCTATCCCAAGTTCGACTGGGGCCAGCTGGGCGCCGCGGTGGTGACCGACTACGGCCGCGGCACGCATTCGTTTGGGCGCATCTTTACGGTGGACGAGACCGCGCGTACCTACGAGCTTGTGGACCAGATCGCGGTGCCGTTCTCGGGCTACGTCAGCAGTGCGCAGCGCGTCGGCGATTCAGATAGTATGCTCGTGGCTTCGGGCCAGGCCAAGACCTTCACCGAGTACGATCGGTACGGTCTGATCATCGCCACCTACGAGATGGAAGCCGAGAAGTACATCTACCGCGTGTACAAGTACGAGTTGTAGCGCTGCGCTTGGCTGTGCCTGCGCCCCGTGGCTGTGCGCGCTCGCGCCGGGCCCACCTCACGTTCCGCATCACTTCACGTCAAACTCCACGCGATCGAGCTCGGGCACGTTGAGGCCGATGAGCTTGCGGGCGACGTGACGGTCGTGTGCCCCAAGCGCCTCGCTTGTCGTCACATGGGCGACAACCTCGCGCTCGACGGTGCCTTCCTCCTCGCCTTCGGTAGCCGAGGTCTCGACGGCGACGGTGTAGTCCTTAAAGCCCGGCAGCACCGCGGCGAGCTCACGCGTGGTCTCGGTGACGCCGTAGCCGTCCTGCACGCCGGCCTGCGCCGAGCCAATGGAGCCAGCCGTCATGACGATGCAGGGGATGGCAAAAATCACCGTACCCACGATGATGCGGCGGCGCACCTTGCGCGACAGCTCGTCAACCTCGGCGTCTTCCTCGGCCGTTACGACGCCGTCTCCGTTCAGGTCGCGCTTGAGCGGCACGCGCAAAAGAAGCAGCACGGCTTCGGCAGCCAGTGCGATAAAGACCACGTTGATGCCAAACTCATAAAGCGCCGAGAGGAACAGCGACCCGCTCGCGATGGCGATGCCGTAACCAGCCGCGCACAGGGGCGGCATGAGCGCGGTCGCCACGGCCACGCCGGCGATGAGCGTGGCAGGTTCCTGGTCGCGCGAGTTGCCCAGGCCGCCCGCAAAGCCGCCCGCGAGTGCGACGGTAAGGTCCCAGACGGTGGGCGTCGAGTTGTCGATGATGGCGGCCGTGGTGGTGCCAAGGGGCGAGAGCTTAAAGTACAGCGTGGACGTGACCAGGCAAAAGACCATCTGCAGGGCAAGACCGGCGACGGCCTCAAGGGTAATCTCGCGGTCAAGCGTGGCGATGCCGTATGCCATGGCAAGGACCGAGCCCATGAGCGGGCAGATGAGCATGGCGCCCACGATGGCAATGTCCGAGTCGATATCGAGGCCGATGCTCGCGATGAGCATAGCGATGATGAGGATGCACAGATGCGAGCCGGTCAGCCGTGCCCCGTTTACAAAGCGCTTGCGAATCACGTGATAGGGCGCGCGACCCTCGCGAATGTTGAATGCCTGCTTCAAAAAGCGACTTGCCTGCTCAGCCGCCTTGTTATGGGCTGGACGGATGCCGTGGCGCCGATGATGGCGCTCACGCAGTCGCTTGATCTGTTGTTTGTCGAGCTCCATGTCCACCTCGTTCTAGCACGGGCCGCGTTGCGCTTGCAGGTATTACTCTACACCGTGGCAAGTGGAACGGATTTCGGGACGCGGGATGGGGCGTCCAGACGGCTTTGCCTGCATTTAGCAACGCCTCGTAAAATGAATCAATCTCAACTGCATATGTGACGGAACTGTGTCGAAAGCTGTTGAACAACCGACTTGCCCGCTTTGCCGCATTGTTGCGCAACAAAGACCTGGAAATGCGGCCCTAGACTCGCGGTAACGCAGATAGCGTTGTGTCGAAGGGAGCACAACATGGCAAAGTACAGTCCAAAGCATCTTTCGTCTCCGAGTAAGACCGTCAACGTGAGGGGTGTCGCCAACCGCGCCGTCGCAACTGTTTTGACGGCGGGCCTGATCGCCCAGCCGCTCATGTCGCCGCTAGCGGCAATCGCCGCGCCGGCCGGTGGCAGCACTGATGCCGTGAAGGGCGAGAACCCCATCGAGAGCACCGTTGTTGCCGGCAACCAAGCGGTCGCGAAGACGGCGGCGCAGCTGGCCGAGGAATCGGCAAAGCAGTTCGGGGCTGCCAAGGCGGCCTATGATGCGGCTCAGAAGAAGGCCGACGCCGCGGGCCAGGCGCAGAAGCAGGCTCAGCAGCAAAAAGACCAGGCTTCGCAGGCCGTGACCGATAACGCAGCCGAGCAGAATGCGGCAGAAGTCGCTGCGCTTCAGGAGAAGAAAGACGAGCTTAAGGCGGCCATCGACAAGGCCGAGCAGCAGCAGAAGAAGCTGAGCGACCTGAACGATCAGCTCAATCAGGCCAACAAGAGCGTCGAGGACAAGACCCAGGCGCTTAAGGATGCCGAGAAAAAGCGCGACGACGCCAAGAAAGCCCTCGATGACGCCCGGGACAAGCTCAATGCCATGGATATGGATAAGTACGAGGCCGCCAAGAAGGCCGTCGAGGACGCGCAGGCCAAGCTCAATGCGGCGAATGCCGATGTAAAGAAGGCCGAGGGTGAGCTTGCGGCAGCTAAGACCGCCGCCGCCAATGCTGAGCAGGCAAAGAGTGATGCCGAGTCTGCTCTGACGACTGCCCAGGCCAAGAAGAAGGAGACTGCTACTACCCTTGCCGCTGCGACCACCGCGCGCGACAATGCCCAGGCTAAGCTGAAAGACGCCCAGGCGGCGCTCGATGCCGCGACCTCGGGCACGGGCGTCGATCTGAACGCGCTCGAGGCTGCCAAGGTCGCCGCCGCTGGTGAGCTCAAGGCCGCGCAAACGGAACTCGATGCTGCGACGACTGCCGATATGACCGCTCAGGCGAACCTGCAGACCGCACAGGCTGCTGTCGCTGCTGCGCAGGAGAAGGCCAACGACGCCAACGCCGCCGTGTCGTCTGCGCAGACCGCACACGACGAAGCCAACGGCAAACTCGGCGATCTGACCAGCAAATACAACACCGCCAAGGCTGCTTACGAGCAAGCTCAGCAGACCGAGGCCGACAAGAAGGCGGAGTACGACCGTCTCATCGAGGTCAGCCAGCAGAAGCGAGCTGAATATGACGCAATTTGCGACGAAGTCACATCGGCAAAGAGCGCCTATGATACTGCGAGCGCTGAAGTCGACAAGCTTAACCAGCAGATTGCCGACCTCAAGTCGAACATGACCGTAGACCAGAATGTCATCAACCAGGGTATGTTCGGCTTCATGAACTACATCATCGGCGGCAGCCAGTTCACGGCCACGCAGAAAAAGAACGCCCAGGACGCCGTATCGATGCTGACCGGTGCCAAGAGCAAGGCCAAATGGTATGACCAGTACGTCGATCAGGACATGTCTCGCGACACCAACCCGCTTTCCTTGAAGCAGATGCGCAACGCCCTGACCTACCTCGACACCCAGAACAACCTCCGCAAGGCGAACGGTCAGTCGGCGCTCAGCGTCAGCCTCCGCATGACTGTGGCAGCAGCCCTTAATACATCATATTCATCGAACATCTGGGGACACTCGGGCTGCTACTCGGACAATGGAGAGAATCTTGCTGGCGGTGGTGGCGCATATACCGGCGGCGAGACCGAGGACACGCTTGGCTGGCCATATACCGGTCTCTACACCCAGGAGAAGAAGGCATTCGATAAGTACGCCGAGAAGAATGGTGACCTTGAAAACCATCGATATGATGCCTGGTATATCTACCAGAACTACAACAGCATCTACCAGGAGTGCGGGCACTATCTCAATATCATCGATTCCGATATGACGGCAATCGGTATCGCAACCGGTAGCGGTAAGAACACCGATTCCGAGGTAACCATCTTCGATTACAGCGCTGATAACACTCAGGCTGATTTTACTGTCTCCGAGTTCAAGAAGCTCGTCAACGACTACATCGATTCCGCCTACAATGCAGGCGGCACGCAGGAGCAGAAGGAGCAGCTGAAGCAGCTGCAGAATAAGCTAGCAGAGGCGCAGAAGAATTACGGTTCAACCAGCAATGCCTACTACGCTGCCGTCAATAAAAAGGATTCCGCACGCGACGCCTGTACCGTGGCCGACACGAACGTGAACACCGCCAAGGGCGAGTACGAGAAGGCAAAGTCTGCTATCGCTGCGGCCAAGACCGCCTATGACACGGCCGGTGCAAATTTGAAGCGTATCGATATCACGACGCCGAAGGCGAACCTTGATGCCGCCAAGAGCGAAGCCGCCGCTGCTCAGACTGCTCTCGACAAGGCCAGCGCGACGCACGCCGATTGCCAGACGAACGCCTCCAAGGCTTCCGCCCGCAAGGCGAAGGCCCAGGGCGATTACGATGCCGCCAAGGCAAAGTCCGATAAGGCCAAAAAGGCGTATGGCGACGCTACCGCTTCGGTCAAGGATCTTACCGCCAAGTGCGATGCGGCCCAGAGGGATCTCACGAACAAGCAGGACGCGTTCAGCAAGGCAGAGGCGGCTGACAAAGCCGCCCAGGCTGGCGTTGACGACGCCGAGGCCGTAGCGACAGCCGCGGCAACGGCCCTCTCGAACGCGCAGCAAGCGGTCACCAACAAGGAGCAGGCGCTTGCCGCCGCACAGCAGGAGGTCACGTCTGCCCAGACGGCCCTCGACGCCGCGAATGCCGCATTCCAGCGCTACGCCGATGCTCAGAAGGCGCTTGATAACGCCGAGGCAGCCCATAAAGCTGCTGTCGCCAGCGTGAACACTGCTCAGGATCAGCTCGATGCCGCCAACCAGGCAGTCGAGGACGCCAAAAAGGCCATCGCCGATGCCCAGACCGAGCTTGCTGCTGATCAGACCCTTCAGGCCGATCTTGAGCATGTCGATGATGAGGCTTCCCTTGCTGCTGGCGTAACGAAATTCAACGCGAGTTGGACGGCGCAAAATCAGCTGCCCAAGCTCGATGCTGCCTATGCTCGCTATAAGGCCGCCGTTGACGCCGAGACGGGTCTGAGACAGGCCGAGGCCGACGCCGATGCCAAGCTGTCCGATGCCAACGACGTCTATGCCGCCGCGTTGGCAGAGCTTAACGATGCCAAGGAAGCCCTGGCAGCCGCACAGGCCGAGTACGACAAATATCATCCCAAGGCCGAGCCGCAGGCTAAGCCCCAGGTTGCGCAGGCCGCCGCAAAGGCCCCCGCTGCCAAGAAACAGGCCGCAGATGGCGCGCTCGCCCAGACGGGTGATAACTCCGCGCTTGCGGGCGAGGTCTTCGTCATCGGCGGCATTACGCTCGTAGCTGCGGGCGTGACGCTGGGCGATCGTCGCCGCAAGCACATGTAGCATTTTGAGTACTGGTCTCGCAATGAACTGCGGTTAATTGCGAGACCGACTCGATGGCTCAACCGATAAGGCCGGCGTGCTGTGATACGCAGCGCGCCGGCCTTTCTTTGTATTGGCATCAAAAAGCCCGGTCGGTAGCCACAAAAGCTACTGACCGGGCAAGCCGTAGGCAATATGATTGCGACCGGGCTGTCGCTAAAGTGCGAGCGAGCTACTGCTCAGCTTATCCCAGCAGGCTTAAGCCCACGGAGACAAACGCCAGGATAACGCCGACGATGGACTCGCCGCCCAGCAGGCCGCTGGCAACGACCAGGCCCTGCTCCTGGAAGGCGGCATCCTTGGCGGCCTTCTCCTCGTCCGAAAGACCGGCGTTGGCATCGCGGTGGGCTGCCCACTTGTCGTAGACGAGCTTGACGCAGGAGCCCAGGAAGGCCGTGAGCGACATGTAGAACGGCAGGTACACCCCCAGGCCGATCATCATGGCCGGAATGCCGAGCCAGTACATGACGATGCCGGCGATAAAGCCGCCTGCGAACCACGGTACGCTCGGGATGCCCGAGACCATGGTGGCGACCACGCTTGCCTGCGCGGCCACAAAGCTCTTGTCGGGACCAAAGGCGTCCGGACCATAGGCGGTGACGAGCGCGACCATGACAGCGGCAGCGACCAGGGCACCCACGATGCCGCCGATGGCCTGGCCGACCCACTGTGCGCGCGGGTTGGTGCCCAGCACGGCGCCGGCCTTAAAGTCGTTCATGACGTCGCCCGCAAGGCCGCATGCCACAGCCACGATGCCGGCGATAAAGAACAGCTTGACCTGCGCGAGCTGCGCGAAGGCTGCCACGATGAGCATGACGATGAGGCCAAAGATCTCCATGGGGTCAATACCCGTCTGGCCGCAGCTCTGCGCACTCATGATGGTGGTGACAAAGGTGAACAGCGTGACGATGACGGCCGGGACGGGACCAAGGTCGAGCGCGATGGCAACGATCACAGCGATGGCTGCGGTGCCCAGGCCGATGATACCGGCGTCGAGCTTAAGGGAGCCCGAGATGAGCGACTGCTCATCGGTGTCGGTGGAGCTGTCGGCGGCGAGGCCGCGGACGATACCGGCGACCTGCGGCAGGATGTCCTTGAGGACGACGGCGACGCCAAAGCCCATCATAAGACCCATGCCCAGGGACTTGACGATGCCCTGCGCGGTTACGACGTCGAACAGACCGGCAGCGGTGCCGCCGACGATGATGCCAAAGTTGCCCAGCAGCGCGCCGGCAAACCAGAACGCGACGGGGGCGAAGCCCACCAAAAAGCCGATGGACAGCAACATGGGCGAGTTGTAGATGGCAAAGGTCACGCCGGGGATATTGAGCGTGCACAGCATGCTGGGCACCACGCCCAGAGCGTCGCGAAGCACGCTGTAGATGCCTGCGATGGCCATAGAGCCAAAGAGCTGCTTGCCGGTCTTGCCGCCGGCCTCGGTGGCGCGCAGGGTCTGAGCTGCGGCGTTGCCGGTGGGGAACTCCAACGCGGCGTCCACGATAAAGTGACGGTGGATGAGCGCTGTCGCCAGAAGGCCCAAGATGGTGCCGGCGAGCGCCACGATAAACATGTCGAGCCAGCTGATCTGGTCGGCATAGCCCAGCATCCAGGCGCCCGGGATGGTAAACGCCAGACCGCCGGCGACCATGGCGCCTGCTGACATGATGGTGTGGGTGACGTTGGCCTCGTTGAGACTGGCGTTGCCCATGAGCTTTAGGAAGAACAGCGAAATGACGGCAGCGAAAATGATCGGCCAGGGGAGGGCGCCCATCTTGAGGGCGGTATAGGCCGAGCTTGCCGTGATGATCACGCAGCCAAGGACGCCGATGACGACGCCGCGCAGCGTGAGTTGACCGCGCATCGAGGTGCGGTTCGAGGGATTGCTCATATAGAACTCCTTTGCGTATATCCGCTTCCCCCGGGAGCGCCGCTACGGATACGGCGCGGGAAGTCGGGTTACCAAGGGCCGCCGCGTGAGCTCGCGCGCGACCGCGCACCAGTATAGCCGCAAGTTAGTCATTTTGGGATGACTGGTTTAGGTAGGCGATATACTGCTGGGCAGACGAAAGGAGCGCCGACGATGCTTAATGGGTGCGCATATATATTGACGGTCGACGTGGGCAACACGTTCATTCGCTTTGGCCTGTTTGCCGAGGATTCGGCCGCGGCGCAGGAGCGCCCGCTCGCGACGTGCGAGATCACGACGCCGGCCCGTATTACGGCCGACGAAGCGCACATGCGACTTGCGCAGGTCATGGGCGCGCTCGCCGCCGATGCAGGTGTGCCCGGGGTGCTCGTGCCCGCCGCGGCCGTGCTGAGCTGTGTGGTCCCGGCGCTCGAGCGCCCGTGGAAGGCAGCGCTTTCCCGTACCTGCACGGGGCGCGTGCTCACCGTGGGGCCGGGCCTCAAGACCGGCATACCCGTGCACTACGATGACCCGGCCGAGATCGGTCCCGACCGCATCGCCGACGCCGTGGCTGCCCGCGCTGTCTACGG
>OLOC01000038.1_pt1 | contig 119367 bp, 103 predicted proteins | sample 1643111 | NCBI WGS metagenome assembly OLOC01 (sample SAMEA3136633, study PRJEB25190) | human gut metagenome
CACAACCCGCTACGGGGGAGACTTACCCGAAATCTGATTTATTCAACAAAGCCGTGTTTTCTGTTAATGTTAACAACCCTTGAATTTCGTCTTTGGTATAGTGGCTCTTTATTTCATTTTTTAATTTGGCTGAGTGAATCAGAAGACGATAATTAGGGTACTTATCTGGATTTAACGATAAATAACTTTTATCTGTTGCTGCCCCGTGGAATTAAGAATGTTAAATACAGATTCACTCGTCACTTCTGCCCCTGTCGCCTGGCATGTGCCGCACGAAAATATACCAGCGAGCAGAAGAGTTAATGCAGATTTCCCTTTCATAAAATATTCCATCAATCGTTTGTTAAAAGCGTAGATAACCACTTATTTAACAACTTGAAAATAAGGTGTTTTACCTGGGTTGTTACAAAAGGATTGCATTGCGTAAACGCTTTTTATTTACAACAAAATGGGGAAATATTACGGCGATTGCGAAAAGTCTGAAGCGATTGAATTAAGATAATATAGAAAATCAGATACAGCAAAAATGGCAGATTGATGAGGTGAAGATAAATTGGAGCGGGCGAAGGGAATCGAACCCTCTTTGCTAACCCTATGAATTGTGAACCAAAATAAGTAATCGCGGTACTTATCCCGGTAGTTGGTAGCGGTAGATTACAAGGTAATTACCATGCCAATCAAGAAGACTTCTTATCTTTATGCAAACAAAGATGGGATATTCATCTTTCAAATCTATATTCCGGTCTACATGCGCCACCTCTGGAACGGGCGGCGCTCGCTCAAGAAATCGACAGGCACACGGGACATCATGCAAGCTCGCATTTTCCGTGACCAATATTTATTAGAGTTCCGTAAGCTACAGCTCATGATGAAACCGGATAACCCCATTACCCGGATTCATTCCGCTGTAACAGATCTTCACTTGCTGGCGGGGGTATCCAGCAGCATTACCACACCCGCAACTATTCCAGCAGAGCGGGGAAAACCAGCATCACCAAAATTGACAGATGTCAGTAAAGAATATGCAGAGCAATACAAAGATCGGCGCTCTTATTCCACGCTGAGTAAATCAGTTCGCGCTGTATCGGCATTTACTAATTCAATAAAACGCCCAACCATTACAATAAATGGAATCGGGCGGCGGCTCGTCTCTGACTTTCTGGAAGCGAACCAAGATAAGTTTTCCCGCCAGACGCTGCAAAACTGGTTAACCTGCTTAGGGACGCTGTATGACTTCGCCCGGCGTAAATATGACAATATCGCCCCTGATAATCCCTTTCACGGCCACAATCTGGAAGCCCGCCAGACGAACGAAAGTTATCAACCTTTTGAACTACACCAGCTACAGGCATTAATAAAAGAGGCAGGTAGCGAGATACGAGACGTAATCATAATCGGTTTGTATTCCGGTATGCGTCTCGACGAAATCGCCAGCATCAAACGAGTTGAGATTATCAAAGTTGAAGGGGTACGCTGCTTCTACGTCAGCAAATCTAAAACTAAAGCGGGTGTAAGGCACGTCCCCATACACTCGCTGTTAATCAGCATCGTTGATAAATACCTTGCGCAGAACAACGGTGAATACCTGCTCCCCCAATCGAACAAGATTAAACGTGCCGACGGTAAGCGTGGCCCGTGGTACTCGCAGGCATTTACACGGCTACGCCGTCGCGTGCTGTCAGCGGCTACAGATCGCCAATGCTTCCACTCCCTGCGTGGTCACTTTATTACTTGCTTAGACAGAGCAGGAGTACCAGAACAGCGCATAGGGGCAATAACCGGGCATACCGAACAAAAAGCTAAAACGGAAGCTTTCAGGACATATAGCAAGGGAGCAGGGATGAAAGAACTATGGGAGTATGTGGAGTTGGTCAGTTATCCGTGTTTATAAAAAAGGCGCTATAGCGCCTTTCTTTTAAACATCAAAGATGACATCACCATGATACGCGTTAAACTGCGGATTCCGCATGATGGTGATCACTTGCTGAACTACCCACTTTGCACCGATATCAAGTTCATGCTCTATAGCGCACGGTATAGCAATACCAGATTTCTGACACTTGATAGTGAAGGAAAATCCCTCATCTTTGCCTAGAATTGTCTGCAAGTGTTGTCCAATGAAATTTGTAAAAATCACTCTCAACTCAGCTAACGTGATTGGAGGTTTATTACGCGGATCATTAAGTCTATCAACAGCAAAATGAAATGACATCTTTAGCTTGGCTCTATCTTCTTCCAAGATATCGTTAATATCTGCAACTAAATCATCAATCTGCTGTTGAGTTATCATATGTGTGCAGCCGTGATCTCAGCTAATTTCTTGTTCAACTCTTCATCGTTTGAAGCTGTGATGGTGCCTACAAATTCAGTGCGTGATAAAGTACCAGCACGCACATCGAATTCGTAGTTGTCAAACGAATCAACGACGACAAACGCCTTGGTTGCTGGGTTAAAAAACGATGCACAATTTTGGTTTGTACGCATATCAAAGTTCATATTATCCTCCTACCCCTTCAAGGGAGATGTAGGAACGAAGTATTCTCAAGTTGAAGCTCAGTTTGGAGACATATTAGGAAACTGTTTTATGCTCAGCCTACGCAATCTACGTCAATCCGTCAAGAATTGTTTTAAATATAGGCAAGTAACAAGGCAGCCACAACAACACATAACCGAATGAAAATAAAAGAAATAATCTCATCACGCATGTTGTCTTGGATAAATAACGCCCAACCCCTTGTATTGTCGGCGGTAGGCAGGTAGCATGCTTAACATGCTACCTCGTGAGAGTCCGCACAAATTTCCCACATAATAACCACCTTCCGCTGCATTGGCCGAACGATGAACCACAGCGCGCACACGTCCAGTTCGGTGACAGTGATCCAATACAGCAGACGCGAGGCGTAGCGGCTTAGCTGTCACCGCGCAGCGTCGGTATTGATAATTCCACAGGAAGACACGGACAGCGGCCACATCAGCGCGGCGCAACTCCAGCCGTCCTGAACCATTCAACAGGAAGTGATACACATCATCGAACGCAGCAGAATTTTTAATGCGTTCCGCTAGCGGCATGTTGCCGAGATATTCCAGATAGCCTCGCATCGCTTTTCTTAGTAGTTGGTCTGTCCGTGTAACCATGATTCAAAGCCTCCACTGTCAGATGCAGCCCGTTTGCAGGCTTCGTATTCTTCGCGCTGGCGTTGGCATACCAGAGCATAAAGCTCGGCGGCCATCGCATTAACACGTTCGTCACTGATACCATTGCGGCGCATCAGCCCCAGCAGCTTACGAAATTTAGCTTCAAGCTCAGGCTCTCCGGTATCCATTACCCACTGTTTCAGGTCAGCGAGTGCGCCAGTCATTGGTGGCGGCTCGATGTACCGCCACCTTAATTTAATCGTGGTTATCATTTTCTTTATCCTCTCTGTAAGCCGGGTGCATTGCCCGGTATTGCTCAATGGTCAAACCCTCGCTGGCCGCTGCAAACCGTTCCTTTTGCTTACCCGCCAATCGCAAGGCGCTGTCTCTCCAGCAGAGCAGAAAGAAGATGGTCAGCACCTGCTTACTCAAGCCATCCAGAAGATCACCAAGCCCTTGCTCCAGAAGACAGGCACGCCATGCAGCGGCGTGCTCAGTCATAGCACCTACTATCGGGACAGGTGCTCCGAGCATTGTCGCAAGCTGACTCATAACACTGTTAGCATCGCCCGGATGCAGCCGTGGAATAGTCATGCGGCCAGCCTGCGCCAACAGTTCAGCGTACCGCTGGCGGCGCGGGTCATCATCTGCCAGCGCTCTAATCGGCTTTTCATCAGCCATTAATGGAACCTCCGAGGATTAGGCAGCCTGCAATAAATCGGCTGGCGTTGACGGATGGTATCTGGCTTTAGCTTTCAGGTACGCAGCACGCGCCGCCGCTTCGGTAGTGAATAAGCCGAGGTGATGGCGAACACCACCAACGCGAATGTAAGCCTCCCATCTGCCAGAGCAGGCATGGTGGCTATAACCCTTGGCTTTGCGGTAATTGTGCTGGTTCTCTTGTGGCGTAACCGTGCGGAGATTGATAAGGCGGTTGTCATCGCGTACCGCGTTGATATGGTCGATTTGCATCCCGGCAGGGATACCGTCATTAGCAATGATGAAGGCGACACGGTGGGCGTATAGCGCATGAGATTTGCCATTGATGCGGACAGATACGCGCCTATATCCGGCGCTGTCCGTTACCGTGTCGGCCAGTTCCCCGGCTTTAGCGTAAATCCGCTTGTTGGCTCCGATCCGGTCTACTGCATGGAACAGGCGGCCAGTCTTCGCATCGTACCGAAACAAAGAGCGCAACAGCTCCGGGGCATAAGCATCAATATTCATGGCTCGGCCCCTTTTGTTATGCAGCTTGTCGGAAATTTATAACGCAGTCAGGGCGGCGCAGCCCAACATTGAACAGGCGATATGAGTCCATCACCATTGTCATTTCGCGTTCATCATCCCACTGGCGATTGATAACGCTCTGCGCTTCGACTGTCACAAGTACAGACGCAGGCCGGAACAGCGTCGCCCGTGTCAGCGCTTCCCCTGCGGTCACATCATAATCAGCGCCCAGTTCATGCGCGGTAATGGCTTCCTGCGGGTAACTGTTCAGCTCAATAACTCGCACCCCAGCGACATAGCCAACGCGACGCCATGCGTAATCATTGCCACTATCCCGGCTGTAACGGACGTTCATCAACTTCTTATGTTCCATCAGGATGCTGAACCAAGCTGGGTCGATGAGAAGGCACAGCTCCGCCACCGGAATATCTTTTTCAGTTAGGAATCGATTAACAGCAGCTTTAATAGCGTGAACCAGTTCGTTAGCCGCATCCTCTTCGCTCCCCGTTGTCAGGTCGAGCGAGACAACATTATCCGTCAGCGGGTTAAACGTTGGTTGCAACGTAGGCGGCGGTACAAAGTCAGTCGCTTTGATTAGCTGGATAGTGTGCGCTTCGTCGTAGAACTTTGCATGGGCTGTCCCCATGTTGCGGCTCAGCTCTGCGCGAAAGGTGGGCGCTGTCCAGTCGTCTTGATAGTCAATCGGGATGCGGATATAGCTCAGCGTATCCACAGAGATAATCAGCTTGTCCGACTTAACGGCGGTAGGCTCCAGCGATTGCCCTGCGGTTCTGCCCTTCACCTCCAGATCTCCGCTCAGGCGGTCTACACGATACTGATTACTGTTTTTCAGCGGCTTGTATGTGCTCAGCCCCTCGGCGAGAAACACGCTCTTTGCCTCAAGGCGGGTCTGAACGTCCCGGTCATACGCTTCAATGTGAATGTCGTTGTCAGCATCTACACCGCCCCAGTGCGGGCGGAATTGGTCAGGGGTATAAACATTGTCAGTCATAGAAATAGCTCCCGCGCCAGCGTTAGCCAGCGCGATTTATGGAAAAGGGGAAAAGAGAATGGGATGAATCAGGCAGCAGCTTTTTCAGCCGCGATCTCAAGAATCAGGCCGATAAGCGCGAAGGCAGGCCAATGGGGATTAAGCTCGTGCAGGTGCGCAACGCCCCCACCAAAAGCATCGCGCATATCAGCACCAGAGATGCCCGCGCGTTTGGCCGCCCGGCGCAGCAATCGCAGCTCGGAGCCGGGAACATACGCCGAGGGCATACGCACGCCGAAGCGTGAGGCGAGCCGCCGCCAGTGCGCTTCGTCAGCAAAGTCCTGCTTAAGCTGGCTGGCGTTGGCTTTCCAGTGTTCAATCCTCGCGCTACGGGCAGCCCTAGCCGCTGCCACGTTTTCAGGTGTCAGTAAGGTCATTGTCAGATCTCAATGCAAAGTGGGTTTATGTGTGGTGTTTGAGAGGTAATTTCGCGTTTTACAGGTGCAGGTATACGAATGTACATCTGGCGATGTACAACGCGATTCAGGCTCTAAAACGTAAGGTTAAGACGTGGGGAAGACAGGACAGGCGATTGCTTAACGGCCAGCGCGTTTGCCAGCGGAGCGCTGCGCAACCAGAGCGCGGTATTGATCGTCGTACTGGCGATGGCCGGGGCCATACCCTGATTGCTGCGCCCACTGCGAAAGCTGATCATACGCTGCAATAAACTCAGCATGAGACATACCAACAGGTTGCGAGGCAGGCTGGCCGTATGGGTTCCCCTGTGATGGGACATAACCAGTCGCAGTGCCTGCGACCATACGCTCTTGCAGATAATGAACCGCCCGCTGCATCTGCGCAGGGTCGCCAGACATAACCATCCGTTCAAGGGTTGATTGCGTCCCGGCGTCGAGCGTGCCAGCGTACTGCAACATCGCGTCAACTGTCCCCTGCCCTAGCTGGCTTTCGACAGACTGGTGAAACTGCCCCATCAGCCCATGAAGTTCAGGAGTCAACTCAACAGTAGTGCCATCCTGTAATTGCAGCGTGTCGCCCACTTGCGCAGCAACATCAATCTGCTGGTCTTGCTGGTTGGCAAAGTTACTTTCGTTCCAGCTTTGATTAATGTTCGCTGGCTGCGTTTTCAGGAAATCAGCATCAGGTGTTGTCTGGTCGAATCTGCTAGCGCCGTTGTCAGCGCCTACAGGTGCGGCCATGTACGGCGATTGCTGCGGCGCAGTATCAGCGCCCGAAAGGTACGGATTAACATTCTGGTCAGCCATGATTATGCAACCTCTTGTGATGTAACTCGGCGATGTGCCAGTTCAAGTAAAAGCATGTGCGCGTGTACGCATCGGGCAGGAATCATCTTCTGTCCGTGGTACGCTTTGCCGAGATCTTGTCTGTCGATCTGGTACACATGAGCCAAATCGATTTGACGAAGATTCAAGGCTTCGGCAATGAATTTCAGTTGTTGCCCGCAATCAGCCGCGCGGCGTGGCTCCATTAAAATAATGGTGCTCATGAAATAATCCTCAGTTAGATAAGGCCATGACGACGCAACCAACGTCGCTCGCCAACGGAGCCACGCGGTCGCTGCCTTGGATTCTGGTTTGGTGCTTGGCCGGGATCAGTTCGCCCTTCCCCGGACAGGTTCTGTGTCAGCACATCCCAGCCGCGTGATTCAAACGGGGCGTATCCCTCGCGCTGTTCGTCAAGGTTCACATAGAGATCAGGGTTAACGGCAGGGTGCAGCGGTTCGTTCTCTGCCATCACTTAGCCCCGAATCGCGTGTTAACGTCTTCCAAAATATCTGGATAAGACCACTTGCTACGCATCAGGCGCAGGACATGAGCAACAGCCTCAGCAGAGATCCCAAGCTCCCCAGCGATCTCGGTTTGTTTCCAGCCGAAGCGCTCCAGCTTGTGCATCTGATCGAGGTCGGCGCTCAACAGGCGGCGCATCGTCTGCGGTTTCTCAGGCTTTGCTTTAACTGCTTTCGGCATCGGGTGGGTGTGGGCGTTGCTAAAGCGGGAATGGACGATAGCCAGCACAGTTTCAGGCCGAATTAGAAAATCGCGTGCAATGGCATGTGCAGTGTCCCAGTGGCCGCGCCCCGGTTTCCAGCGCTTACGGATGGCGTTGTATTCCTCCAGCGTAATAGCGGCTTCATCCCTCCACTGGTTGGCAAGGTCGGCTACATAAACGCCGCGCAGCACCGCGTCAACGTCCTCCGGGTCAAATCCGGTTGCAGCGACTACCTCTTCCACATTGCGAAGGTCGCGCTTAACGAGGGTATTGATGCGCTGGATATCGGTCAGGCTCAGAACTGTCATAAGGTAAAGTCTCCATCGAAATTGATTTGATCTTCAATCAGCGTGCGAATGAGTAGCAGGCTGGAAGCGGTGTGTGTTCCCGTCTTGCGGGCGCTTTCATACATGGCTCGTGCTGCGCTCTGATAGTTCGGCGGCAGGGTTGCAAACCATGCTCTAAACTCTGCGGGTGTCATTGCTCGTCATCCTCAAATACACGGTTAAATGACGTGTCCGGCGCTTCTACGGCATTGGCCTTAAGGAAGTTGACCGCACTGGATAACTCCGCTGCGGCCATGCGCGACTCACCAGCCTTGTCTTCCTCAAGGCGGCGGATTAGCGCCCCAAGAAGCAAGCCTTTCATTCGCCACGTTTCATTTTCAAACTCGGTTTTAGTCATGCGGATTAACTCCTGTCAGCCCCATTACGCGCAGGTACTGGATTACTTCGGCGTGTACTGGTTTTGGTAAAAAGAGGCGACGCTGCACAGATTGAAATATCTCGTCGCGCGTCTTGTTGGCAGGGTGAACAGTCCCATTAAAGACCTCACGAGCCATGCGATAGGTCGGCCAAAGACGAGCGCCATCCTCCCGGCGTCGGAATCTATTCAGCACAGCGGCCAGACATTCCCAAGGCTCACAGTGATTGAGCAGGCAATACCGCTGTAGCGGCGTACCAGCTTGGCGCAAGATGGCCGCACGATTAAGAGTCTGGCGGTGGCGCTCAGCTAACCCATCGAAGGAATATCCGTTCAGGGCGAAGGCAAGTTGTGCGGTGACGAGCGCATCCGCACGCGTAGCACGACGCTGCGCATGTTCGGTAACAGGCATATGGATTAACTCCAGAGAATGAGGGGGAGCCTTTCGACTCAGAGGTATTTAGCGATGTACTGCCAGTTGCAGTTTTCAGGGCGGTAGAAGTAAGCAAGCTCATCAGGCGCAGCATCCAGCGCCAGCGATGACCACAGCAGAAACGCGCGGGCAGGTTGACCATCGCGCCCGGCTCGTCCAATCATCTGAATGAGGTCAGGCAGGTCATCAGGAATATATGTAACGATGACGTTGCGAATGTCTGGCACATCAGCCCCCAGCCCGAAGGCTTTAGTAGCAATCAGAATTGCGCCCGGCGTAGTGGCAAACCACTCAGCGTTTGCGTGGCGTTCTTCGTTACTCAAGTGCATCGTCTTCGAGTGATATGGGCGCGCCCGGTCGCCTAAGAGTTTCAGGTACGCCCGCAACGTCTTAAGGTCATTGACGAGAATGAGCGTCTTCTCTTCTTTCGGCAGAGCCTCGACCAGACCAATAGCCGCTCGGAAACGTTCGCGGCACTGTCTGACTGTCGTCAACTGGATATTTTCGCGAGCAACATCAGCACGGAATGTTACGTAATCACCACGGCAGCCAAGCGACGCCATTAAACTGCGCTCATTTTCGCGTAGCAGCGTAGCCGTAAATACGCAGCGTTGAGCCGAAAGAAAGGCATGTTGTAGCGAGTGCTGCATGGCCTCGTAAGCGGGTCGGAAATCCCAGTCTTTAACCGTGTGCGCTTCGTCGATGATAAAACGATCAACGCCGTAAGCCATCAGCGCCGCGAAGACCTGACTCGACAGAACAAGATGCTCAGGTGAAACGACAGCAACACGGAACGCCCCGGCAGCCAGCCCCGCGAGTTGTTGAGCGTTGCGGTGCCTCGGCAACTTGTCACCGAATGCCACAGCGTGAACGCCAGCATCCCGCAACTGGCGGAGAATCTGGCGCTTTAGGGTATTAGTGGGAACCACGATTACAGACAGGCCAACGCCAGCGCGGGACTCATAAATCAATGGATAAGCGAAGGCGGCGGTCTTGCCATAACCCGTAGGCAGAACGGCCAGCACATCACTACCACGGGAGAAGATCGCATCAGCAACAGACAACTGCCCCGGCCTCCACTCCAGCCCATCGGGTGGCAACAGGCTAACGCGTGCGTTTCGGTCACAGCGAACCAGCGGGCGAAACTCATAAGAGGCTGTATTCAGTGACGGCACAGACGGCGACACTGCCAAGCCGTTTGGGTCACAATGATGATTTGTACTGTTAAATTTATCCTCGGTAGGTTTCGACTCTCCACACCACAATTGACGAAACTCCGCTGAGTCCCCGTAGCGTTTGAAATCTGAATTGCGCATCGCTTCCAGTTTATTCATGCCCCTGTTGATGCGGTGTATAGTCTTCTCATCACAAATCAGGAACTCGCGGCAGGCTTTGAGAAAAGCATTCTGCCCGGTTGTCGATGCCGAAACGGCGTGCTCGCGCGGTTTCAATGCGGCATCATCTACGCGAACACCGGGAAAATCAGGCGGCAGCGGGTCAGCATACCGAGCAGGCTTCTTGTTGAGCCACATTTCTATCTCAGCGCGTCGGCAATGAATTGCGTCACCGGGCTGGATGACTTGCCGCAACCCCGTGTCAGAGCGCTGTTTTTGCTTCTTCGGTTGAACACCATGCAGCGCTCGCCATTCCCGCAGGGTCATAGCGGAGCCATCAGCATTGTAATAAAACTCTTCGGTCTTCGTGTTGTATGCCGCCTTAACGGGTTTATGCTTTATCGGGCATATCTTGGAACGCCGAATAACAATCCCGTCAGCGACCATTTGCTGTACATCTGCGTTTGCGGTATTGAGCGGGTCAGCGTCGGCAGCCTGCGCAAGCAAACGGCGTAGGTTCGTTGGCATGGTGAAATCTCCAAAATTAAGGTGAGTTTAGAACGAGGCGCAGGACGGCAGCGCCGAGCTGCCCGTAGAGAGAATTTCATGTCAGCAGTGACGTTGAATGTTCTGTCCCTCTTTAGTAGTGACTTTCATGTAGGTCACTACGTATGCACAAGCGAGTGGTGTTCGTTTTGCCACAGTAGAAACTCTAATTTGATTATTTTTTAATCAACACCTTTGTAAGCCTTGCCCTGTCTGACTTGATGAATGATTTGCTGATAACTTTCAGTAGGTTTGTTGGGATGCTGGGATGTAAGGGGTTATAAGCGGCATTGTGAGTACCATATCCCAATATAGTACCGTACCACTACTCTATCCCCGCCGCGTTGACTGCCTGGCAAGCACGGTTGCGTGGAGGGCCGAGCATCACAGCGGGCGAAGGCCGGGAATGAGCCAAAGGCGATGGAGCGGGCTGGAGCATAGCGAGAAGCGCAGCCAGTGTAGAGCGAAAAGCGATAACACTGATTAGGAGAAGGGATGAAAGGGAAGAACCCTTTTCTGTACATGTATTTTAAATGCAACTTTAAAGGTAAAACGAAGGTGTTGCCCTGCTTCAAATCTAGCTGAGTGATTGGACAACACAGCCTTTGATCCCTTCCCCTGCCCCATCCCTCGAATTGTTCAGTGATAAATCACATTCACAATCTGATCTTGATACTCATCGTCTGGCACGGCTAAAGCCCCGCCATCTCTTCATATCAAGAGCCGCAAGTAATACGGAAATACATTATAAATCATACCATTACGAGATTAGGCATAACATAAATATCTGATATCAATACAAAAGCTGTAGGCCATCCATCACCCACAGCCCAGTAACGGCCAGTGCTGGCATCTCATCAGACTGTAGGTCATCACTCTGTAACGCTGGCGGACAGCTCACGTTTGATACGGTAGAACGTTGCCCGGCTTATCCCGGCAGCTTTCATGATGTGCTCTGGTTTATTCCCAACGGTAAGCATAGCGCGGACAGTTTCACGGGCGCTCTCATCCTTAGACTTCCCGTTATATTTCCCCTCGGCTTTGGCACGCTTGATGCCCTGCGCTTGGCGTGCTCTGCGTGTCTCGTAGTCCACTCGTGCCATCGTAGCGAGGATATCAATCAGCATTGCGTTAACAGCTCTCAGGATGCCCTCTGTAAGCTCTGACGCCGTATCGTTCAGTAGTTGCCATGAGGTTGGCAGGTCAACGGCAACGATCACCAGTCCCTTATCCTGAATCCTCTGTTTCAGTGTCGCCCATTCCTTTTGCGTAAGGCGGCTTAGCCTGTCGATGCTCTCGACAAGCAAGACCTCTCCGGCCTGCGCATCATCCAGCAAGCGCATTAGTTCAGGACGCGCCAGCCTCGCACCGCTGGCGTTCTCGATGTACTCCGCCCGTACAGGCCAGCCCCGATCACTGGCGAACTCTCGCAGCAAGCCCAGCGCCCGGTCTGCGTGTTGCTCTGATGTACTGGCGCGGCAATAGATAAGCGCATTGTGTGCCATGCTTCCCCCTAAGTCTCAATGAAATATCACAGCAAGACCTATAAGAGATCACATCAATAATGTGTAGTCAATAGAGTTTTATAGATAGTCAAATGAGACAGTGTGTCTATGTCTTTATCAGGTATACCCGAAAGAGACTGGCACCGCCCCACAGCAGCATTCCCCGGCACATCCAGCGAACACAGCGTAGAGCGCACGCAGCAGATCAGCACGGCACCGCCACGATCTCGAAATCACAAAGGCATTGAATCACACATTGGAAGCACAGAACGCAGCACAGAGCGATACAGATCGTTTTAGAGGGATGTACAGATACACAGTGAAAGGCAGATGATCGCAGCACTCGTCCCACACGGTTATTCAGCAACAGCAATCAGCCAGCATCTCGCTCAGTAGCACGCTCCTGTAATGCTTGTCTCGGATGAGCAAAATCTTAGGGTTTCTCAGCGACCCCTGACGCGCGGGCACGCACATGCACACGGGGGCGCGGGCGAGCTATAGAGTTGAGGGAGGGGCAACCATAAGCGTGCAATTTTCAAGCTGGGACTTTTAACAGTGGGATTGTGGGGCTGTTTTGCATTCAGAGAGTGAGGCTGTGGGGGAGCCCTCCTTGAACCAAATAATGCGAAACTGATCATTCTTCCACGTAGCTTAGGCCACTTTGCATGGATAATTAGCACCAAACACAGCAGCCAGTTTAAGAGAAATGCGCGACATCTACCGTCTGCGTTTACCCCAGCGCTGCATTATGGCTCTGTGTGCTTCATCCGCTGACCATTCAATAGGTACAACAACGTGTACAGGCATTTCATCGCCAGAGGGGGCACCACGTAAATGGACTCTATACCCTAGTTTATTAAGTTCTACCTCGGACATCGGTGATATAACCTCGCCGCTATGGCTGCCGCCAACAAACTCAGCTTTAAAATCCAACATGCCCCCCCCTACACACTAACAAGAATCATTGAAGGTGTATCACCCAGCAACTACGCTGGGCAGAACATCACCTCGGACTATCAATCAACTTAGTATCGCTTTGTGTCTCGTAGTATTACAGACAGTAACCACCACCATTGGCGTTTGATCCAACAAACATCACTGAACATCTTGCCGTCAGATGTTTTGATATAAACCCCGCCACGATGATGCACTTTGTTGTGATGAGCCTTATTTATGAATGGCACGTTCAAGACCATTTCGTCTCGTGCTTTCAATCTTTTTGGCAGCATCGGTGTGATCATGTTCTCGTCCGAATATTCGTCGGATAACATTCTAAGGCGTCCACTGGCTGTTACCACACCGGCTGCACTCAACGTTACATCGTGTGCGCTTATGTTCGAAACGTATATCCTGTCCTCGTGCTGATCACATCCGAGATAAAGCCTTAGCGATGTTCTGGATTTTAGTAATTGAAATACGGACAAAGCAAAACCCGCCCACGCCGCGATCCCTGTCCAGTTATCTGTTTGGGTGATCCAAGTCATCAAGGCTGCATCCCCTTCGACATAAGATACTTAACGATCCCTTCTCGTTGCCTATTACTCAGCTGAAAACATTTGTCTAGTTGAGATAAAACCTGCTCGACATCATCTGCCAAGATGGCACTAGCTGCACGAGCGGGGAGATCTCCCTGAATTTTGATAGTGAAATACCCTGAAGATATTGATAGCTTCAAAAAACAACCTGCTGAGAACTCGTAACTCTCGCTCATAACCGCCTCTGTTGCCAGTTTTTCAGTAAACTGACAGTATATTCCTGAACCTTTATTACATCACGCGCACACAAAAAAAAAAATGACCGACTCAGTTCGCAAATTTCTGGATAATCTATCCATACAATAATTATCAAGGATAAGTTATGTCATCAGATAACTTCGTGACATTTTGGCTTGCTAAAGTAGATCGGCCCTATTTTCTTGAACCTCACGAATTTTATGTTTCGGAAGCAAGACGGAGACTTTTGTCTCAGTTTGGGGATCTGACCCAAGAGGCGGAGGAGCGAGAGAAACAGTTTCTGGAGTATACCGCTGAGCATTTCAATCCTGATTTTGACGACCCAATGGCAGCCTATGAGCAAGCATATGAGGAGGGTGTAAACTACGTCTGGTCACTTATTGAAATGCAAGAAACTGTTCTTTTGGCAGTAACTGCGGGTATGTATCACCAGTTCGATAAAAAGTTACGAGAAAAAACGATCAGAGAATTGTCTCATTGGTGTGATAAAGAGATCATTACACCAATGGTTTGGGATTTAAATTTTGATCAACTGTTGAAACTGCTCGAGTGGATCGGTCTCAAGATAGATGAAACTGATTATGGCGATAAGCTCAAAGCGTGCGCATTAGTCGTAAATGTGTACAAACATGGTGATGGAAATTCTCACCGCCTCCTATCATCAACTCATCCAGAATATTACCCTCATCCTACTGGTATATGCGGCAGACATATCAATCCTACTCATGATGATCTGCATGTAACAGAAGAACAGTTTGTTGAATTTGCTGATGCAATAACAACATTTTGGAAAGCAATACCAGAATACTGCTATTACTCCGAACTGTCGGATGAGCCAGAGTGGTTAATTAAGCTTGTAAAAAAGAGCGAAAAGAAGTTAAGAAAAGGAAATACAAGGCCATAAGCCCCGCTGGTGGTAAGACAACAAGCGGAGCCTCTGGCGACTTCATCAGGGTTATGTCAGTTAGTGAGGCTTATCAGGATGACCATGTACCCGAAGGAGCGAGGCCGAACCGCTGGCAGAGCTTGCATGTGGTGTGCAAGTACCGTGACCACCATAAACCTGTTTATCCCCTGCGGCGTCTCGCGACGGCGACAGAATGGGGGCATCGGGCTAAAATGCGCTTCACTAAAAGTCTTCGGGAATCATGCCGGGTGCGCGGCTTTCTGTTCATGTTGGGCTATCGCGGTATGACATGTGGAACGACCGCCAGCGCTTTGCTAAACTCCCTGTTCACCGTTCAACAAATCGCGGCAACTTTCAGGGTAAATAGCGGTACTTTGGTCACATTACCTCAGAGCTAACTCATTGAGTTACAAGGCTTTTAAAGGGCTGGAGCGGGCGAAGGGAATCGAACCCTCGTATAGAGCTTGGGAAGCTCTCGTTCTACCATTGAACTACGCCCGCTTCGAGATGCGTAAGGCATTATAAACCTTACGCTCTCCTTAGCAAGTGCCGCGCTGCTGACTGCTGATTAATTCGCCATCAGCATTTTGGCTTGCTGCCCTGCGGCGGCAAGTAACGTAGCGGATCAATTGCCGTTGCACGGTAACGAATCTGGAAATGCAGGCGAACAGATGCCGCATCCGTGCTCCCCATAGTGGCGATTTTTTGCCCAGCCTTCACGCTTTGCCCATTATTTACCAGCATCGTGTCATTATGGGCGTAAGCCGTAATGTAATCTTCACTGTGTTTAATCATGATGAGATTACCGTAGCCACGCAGCTGGTTGCCCACATACACCACCTTTCCTGCACCCGCGGCGTAAATAGGTGTACCCCGTGGAGCTGAGATATCAATCCCTTTATTGCCGCCATCTGCTGTCGAATACGGCATGATAACTTTCCCTGTCGTTGGCCATAACCAACAACGTTGCCCTACTGGCGGCCAGGAAGATTTCGGTACCGCTGATGACGGTGTAACCGATGCGGTTTTGGTCGTTGATTTGGCGGTTGATTTACGTGTACTACTGCTACTTTTCGCCCCACCCAGTTTTAGTTTCTGACCAACTTCAATGGTGTAAGGGGGGGAAATGCCGTTCAGTCGCGCCAGCTCTTTTACGCTGGTTCCCGTGGTGCGCGAAATACGATATAGCGTATCCCCCCGTTTCACGGTGTAAACGGAGCCGGAATACGTTCCTGTATCGGATGATTTGCTACCCGAACAGCCCGCCAAAAGCAGTCCAACCGATAACAACATCACGATACCCAGAGATTTTTTATTCAGGCGTCCCGCACTCAAAATCTTTCCTCGCTTAAAAAACAAGACGCCATATCATAGCAGCCAGCCTCTTGATACCCAATCTCTTGCTTCTGGAAAAACGTGGTAATAGAGAAAGAGGTTAATTTCATTTGGCAAAGGGAAGTATCATCAGCAAAATATTCGCTGTAGAGGTATCGAAGTTCCTGACTTTTTACCCTATTTCCCATCCTGATGCGTAATAATCCTGATTTATCACATTGATTTTATCGCCACTCATATTGATACGTATCACTGTCCCTATTCAGAGTCCTGTTTCGTATCATATCTGTGTTTTTTTAACGTCATCACACTTCCTTCCTCCCCTAACGCTTATCGTCGTTTCTGGCGTAAATCTTGCCTGCTTAGACTAAATCTTTGCCATAAGAACCAAATGTTCAAATCGAGGGGATTTCTATGGAAGCGCGGGAAGCAACCGCTACGGGTGAATCATGCATGCGCGTCGATGCCATTGCTAAGGTCACCGGGCGGGCACGATATACTGACGATTATGTTATGGCGGGCATGTGTTACGCGAAATATGTACGTAGCCCTATCGCACATGGTTATGCCGTAAGTATTAATGATGAACAAGCCAGAAGTTTACCGGGCGTACTGGCGATTTTTACCTGGGAAGATGTGCCTGATATTCCATTCGCTACAGCTGGGCATGCCTGGACACTTGACGAAAACAAGCGCGATACCGCCGATCGCGCACTGCTAACTCGCCATGTTCGTCATCATGGTGACGCCGTTGCCATCGTCGTGGCCCGCGATGAACTCACGGCAGAAAAAGCGGCGCAATTGGTCAGCATTGAGTGGCAAGAATTACCCGTTATCACCACGCCAGAAGCGGCGCTGGCAGAAGACGCTGCACCAATCCATAACGGCGGCAATTTACTGAAACAAAGCACGATGTCGACGGGCAATGTCCAACAAACAATCGATGCCGCCGACTACCAGGTACAGGGGCACTATCAGACTCCCGTTATTCAACATTGTCACATGGAAAGCGTAACATCGCTGGCGTGGATGGAGGATGACTCGCGAATTACCATCGTTTCCAGCACCCAGATCCCGCACATTGTTCGCCGCGTGGTTGGTCAGGCGCTGGATATTCCCTGGTCATGCGTACGAGTCATCAAACCGTTTGTCGGTGGCGGTTTTGGTAATAAACAGGATGTACTGGAAGAGCCAATGGCGGCATTCCTGACCAGCAAGCTTGGCGGCATTCCGGTGAAAGTTTCCCTTAGCCGTGAAGAGTGTTTCCTCGCAACCCGTACCCGCCACGCTTTTACTATTGACGGGCAAATGGGCGTGAACCGCGACGGAACCTTGAAAGGTTATAGTCTGGATGTTCTGTCTAACACCGGCGCTTATGCATCTCACGGGCACTCCATCGCTTCTGCGGGGGGGAATAAAGTCGCTTACCTTTATCCTCGTTGTGCCTACGCTTACAGTTCAAAGACCTGCTATACCAACCTCCCCTCGGCTGGTGCGATGCGTGGTTATGGCGCGCCACAAGTCGTATTTGCCGTTGAGTCTATGCTTGATGACGCCGCGACAGCGTTAGGTATTGATCCTGTTGAAATTCGTTTACGCAACGCCGCCCGCGAAGGAGATGCTAATCCGCTCACGGGCAAACGTATTTACAGCGCAGGGTTGCCGGAGTGTCTTGAAAAAGGCCGGAAAATCTTTGAATGGGAAAAACGCCGTGCAGAATGCCAGAACCAGCAAGGCAATTTGCGCCGCGGCGTTGGCGTCGCCTGTTTTAGCTACACCTCTAACACCTGGCCTGTCGGCGTAGAAATAGCAGGCGCGCGCCTTCTGATGAATCAGGATGGAACCATCAACGTGCAAAGCGGCGCGACGGAAATCGGTCAGGGTGCCGACACCGTCTTCTCGCAAATGGTGGCAGAAACCGTGGGGGTTCCGGTCAGCGACGTTCGCGTTATTTCAACACAAGATACCGACGTTACGCCGTTCGATCCCGGCGCATTTGCCTCACGCCAGAGCTATGTTGCCGCGCCTGCGCTGCGCAGTGCGGCACTATTATTAAAAGAGAAAATCATCGCTCACGCCGCAGTCATGCTACATCAGTCAGCGATGAATTTGACCCTGATAAAAAGCCATATCGTGCTGGTTGAACGACCGGAAGAGCCGTTAATGTCGTTAAAAGATTTGGCGATGGACGCTTTCTACCACCCTGAACGCGGCGGGCAGCTCTCTGCTGAAAGCTCCATCAAAACCACCACTAACCCACCGGCGTTTGGCTGTACCTTTGTTGATCTGACGGTCGATATTGCGCTGTGCAAAGTCACCATCAACCGCATCCTCAACGTTCATGATTCAGGGCATATTCTTAATCCACTGCTGGCAGAAGGTCAGGTACACGGCGGAATGGGAATGGGCATTGGCTGGGCGCTATTTGAAGAGATGATCATCGATGCTAAAAGCGGCGTGGTCCGTAACCCCAATCTGCTGGATTACAAAATGCCGACCATGCCGGATCTGCCACAACTGGAAAGCGCGTTCGTCGAAATCAATGAGCCGCAATCCGCATACGGACATAAGTCACTGGGTGAGCCACCAATAATTCCTGTTGCCGCTGCTATTCGTAACGCGGTGAAGATGGCTACCGGTGTTGCAATCAATACACTGCCGCTGACGCCAAAACGGTTATATGAAGAGTTCCATCTGGCAGGATTGATTTGAGGATAACATCATGTTTGATTTTGCTTCTTACCATCGCGCAGCAACCCTTGCCGATGCCATCAACCTGCTGGCTGACAACCCGCAGGCCAAACTGCTCGCCGGTGGCACTGACGTACTGATTCAGCTCCACCATCACAATGACCGTTATCGCCATATTGTTGATATTCATAATCTGGCGGAGCTGCGGGGAATTACGCTGGCGGAAGATGGCTCGCTATGTATCGGCTCTGCAACGACATTTACCCAGCTAATAGAAGATCCTATAACTCAACGTCATCTCCCGGCGTTATGTGCTGCGGCCACGTCCATTGCTGGACCGCAGATCCGTAACGTCGCTACCTACGGTGGAAATATTTGCAACGGTGCCACCAGCGCAGATTCTGCCACGCCAACGCTAATTTATGACGCGAAACTGGAGATCCACTCCCCGCGCGGTGTTCGTTTCGTCCCGATTAATGGCTTTCACACCGGGCCGGGCAAAGTGTCTCTTGAGCATGACGAAATCCTCGTCGCCTTTCATTTTCCGCCACAGCCGAAAGAACACGCGGGCAGCGCGCATTTTAAATATGCCATGCGCGACGCAATGGATATTTCAACGATTGGCTGCGCCGCACATTGCCGACTGGATAACGGCAATTTCAGCGAATTACGCCTGGCATTTGGTGTTGCCGCGCCAACGCCGATTCGCTGCCAACATGCCGAACAGACTGCACAAAATGCGCCATTAAACCTGCAAACGCTGGAAGCTATCAGCGAATCTGTCCTGCAAGATGTCGCCCCGCGTTCTTCATGGCGGGCCAGTAAAGAGTTTCGTCTGCATCTCATCCAGACGATGACCAAAAAAGTGATTAGCGAAGCCGTCGCCGCGGCGGGGGGAAAATTGCAATGAATCACAGCGAAACAATTACCATCGAATGCACCATTAACGGGATGCCTTTTCAGCTTCACGCCGCACCAGGCACGCCGCTCTCGGAATTACTCCGCGAACAAGGACTGCTAAGTGTCAAACAAGGGTGCTGCGTGGGTGAATGTGGTGCCTGTACGGTGTTGGTCGACGGCACAGCAATAGACAGTTGCTTATACCTTGCCGCCTGGGCTGAAGGAAAAGAGATCCGCACGCTGGAAGGTGAAGCGAAAGGCGGAAAACTTTCTCATGTTCAGCAGGCTTATGCGAAATCCGGCGCAGTGCAGTGCGGGTTTTGTACGCCTGGCCTGATTATGGCTACCACGGCAATGCTGGCGAAACCACGCGAGAAGCCATTAACCATTACGGAAATTCGTCGCGGACTGGCGGGAAATCTTTGTCGCTGCACGGGGTATCAGATGATTGTAAATACAGTTCTGGATTGCGAGAAAACGAAGTAAAAGGATATCCGGCCTGAATTCAGGCCGGATTCACTGAGGTTATGTGTTTAACAACTCATATTTCTTAATCTTGCGATAGAGCGTAGCAATGCCGATGCCCAGTTCATCAGCAACTTGCTTCTTGCTGTTATGACGTGAAAGCGCCTCGCGGATCATTTGCTTTTCCATCTCCTCCAGCGCCGTGCCGCCCGCATCATCGAGTGACAGGTGCGCCTCACTGAACTCTGTTACATCACTTTGCTCCGTTGTGCCATTATTCAGCAGATTTGGCGGCAATAGCGTGCTGTCGATAACTTCACCTGAAGGAACTACGTTAACCAGATATTCCATCAAATTGCTTAACTCGCGCAGGTTTCCGGGCCAACGATGCTTACGCAATATTTCGACGACATCGGGAGCAATGCCAGGATAAACCGATCCCAGACGACGGGTATGCAGATGTAAAAAGTAATGCACCAATAGTTCAATATCTTCCTGACGTTCACGCAGCGGTGGCAGAGTTATCGGGATAACATTAAGTCGGTAGAAGAGATCTTCGCGGAATTTACCTTCGGCAATGAACTGGGCCAAATTCTGATTAGTTGCAGAAATGATGCGAATGTCGACTTGTATTGGGCTACTGGCACCAATCGGCAGAATTTCACGCGCCTCAATAGCGCGCAGTAATTTAGCCTGCAACATTAATGGCATATCACCTATTTCATCGAGAAACAGCGTGCCCGTATTCGCCGCCTGAATCAACCCTGTTTTACCGTTGGCAGAAGCGCCAGTAAATGCGCCTTTAACATAACCGAACAGTTCGCTTTCCAGAAGCTGCTCCGGAATCGCGGCACAGTTGATAGCAATAAAGGGTTTATTCCGTCTTCCGCTCAACTTATGGATTGCTCGGGCGACGACTTCTTTACCCGTGCCGCTTTCACCAACCACCATAACGCTGGATGGGCTGGGTGCAATACGGCTAATGAGTCGTTTTAATTGCCGCATAACACGGCACTCGCCAACCAATTGTTCAATATGTGGTTCATCAGGTGCATTTGCTACAGAAAAACTGGTATGCGATTGGTGAAATGCCATTAAAAATAATTGTCGGCCCTGAATGTTATGCAATTGACCAATGATTAATTCACTTTTATCGTCCCACGAAACAATATGCTGCATATGTCCATGAGTAAAATTACTCTCAAATGTTAATGGTCTGAAACGGATAGGTTTCCCAATAATATTATTTTGTACAACACCAAGTGTTTTTAAGGCAGTCTGATTAACAAACTGAACCCGACTTTCATCATCAACAACTAATACGCCCTGATCCATATTATCGATCATGGTCGCGAATATTTTACTGATGTTATCTCCTGGCCCCTGATCCTCCAGAAGTTTCGAAACAAAAATGGTGGATATATGGCGAACATAATCAGAAAATTCGCGTAAATTATCACTGATATGCTCTTGTTGCTCGTGGGTAACGGCAATCAAACTTATCACCCCAACACAACGATCCTGTAAAATGACAGGCGTACCCAGAAATGCTTTTTCACGGCAATTTTCTTTACTATCGCAACCTTCGCAAAGGGGATCGAAGCGAGACTGTGTCACAACTTTTTCAGTTTTCGTTTCCAGGACGTGGCGGAGCAGGCGTGAGTTGCCGCTCAACTGGCGACCAAGAAACTTCCCATACGCGCCCGTTCCGGCGACGCGACACAAGTTTTCATCAACGATCTCAACCTCAAGCTGCAAAACGCTGGCAAGCATTCTGGCAAAACGCTGAATTGTCGGTTGAATTTGCATCAATACTGACTGCGTAGTAGCAAGCTCCATAGCTTTACCTTCCAGACTTACTTAAAAGTCGATCATTGAAGACGTTGATGGTTCACAGATCATGATGATATTAACTCAGGCGAAATTGGCTTTGATAAAAACATAAGATTTTTATCATTTTCTAATGAAATTATGGAAGAGATATCACATTTCTATATCAATATGAGAATTACGGCGGTGAGTTTATCAAACTGAAGAGAGATAGCCTGCCCCTTTATCTTATTTCTGATACTTAGCAGCAAATAAATAACGCGATAAAAAAAGCCAAACGTTTTCGTATTTTACAAACAACCAGAAGCTGGCATCAATTTGTGATCAACCCCACACATTATCCGTCAAATTAGTCTTTTGCAGCCGCGCGGATAATTCTGGCACACTTATTGTTAGTCCCAGGTATAGCTGTGAAAACACCAATCACTTTGGCAAGTCACAGTGAAATAAACCACTTTGCCTGTCATTCCACTACCGGGACTTTATGATGAAAACTGTTAATGAGCTGATTAAGGATATCAATTCGCTGACCTCTCACCTTCACGAGAAAGATTTTTTGTTAACGTGGGAACAGACGCCAGATGAACTGAAACAAGTACTGGACGTTGCCGCAGCATTAAAAGCACTGCGTGCTGAAAACATCTCAACCAAAGTCTTTAATAGTGGATTAGGTATTTCCGTATTCCGCGACAATTCCACCCGTACCCGCTTCTCTTATGCTTCCGCGCTTAACCTGCTCGGCCTTGCACAACAAGATCTCGACGAAGGCAAATCACAAATCGCTCACGGCGAAACCGTGCGTGAAACCGCCAATATGATCTCCTTCTGCGCCGACGCTATTGGTATTCGCGACGATATGTATCTGGGCGCAGGCAACGCCTATATGCGTGAAGTTGGCGCTGCACTTGATGACGGTTACAAGCAGGGTGTACTGCCACAGCGTCCGGCTTTAGTGAACCTGCAATGCGATATTGACCACCCGACTCAGTCAATGGCTGACCTCGCGTGGTTACGTGAACACTTTGGTTCACTGGAAAACCTGAAAGGTAAAAAAATCGCCATGACCTGGGCCTACTCTCCAAGCTATGGCAAACCGCTCTCTGTACCACAAGGCATCATCGGTCTGATGACTCGCTTCGGTATGGATGTCACCCTGGCCCATCCGGAAGGCTACGACCTGATCCCGGATGTGGTTGAAGTGGCGAAAAACAATGCTAAAGCCTCCGGTGGTAGCTTCCGTCAGGTCACCAGCATGGAAGAAGCCTTCAAAGACGCAGACATCGTTTATCCGAAGTCATGGGCACCTTACAAAGTGATGGAAGAGCGTACTGAATTGCTGCGTGCGAACGATCACGAAGGCTTAAAAGCACTGGAAAAACAGTGTCTGGCACAGAACGCGCAACACAAAGACTGGCATTGTACTGAAGAGATGATGGAACTGACCCGTGATGGCGAAGCCCTGTACATGCACTGCCTGCCAGCTGATATCAGCGGCGTATCCTGTAAAGAAGGTGAAGTGACTGAAGGCGTATTCGAAAAATACCGTATCGCTACCTACAAAGAAGCCAGCTGGAAGCCTTATATCATCGCCGCGATGATCCTGTCCCGTAAATACGCCAAACCAGGTGCACTGCTCGAGCAACTGCTGAAAGAAGCGCAAGAACGCGTGAAATAACCCCTCGGGCCGATCAGCTGGTCGGCCCTCTATTTCCAGAGGCCAAAAGGATAGGATATGTCCGTTTTCTCATTGAAGATTGATATCGCCGATAACAAATTTTTCAACGGCGAAACATCACCGCTCTTTTCGCAAAGCCAGGCCAAACTGGCGCGCCAGTTCCACCAGAAAATAGCTGGTTATCGCCCAACACCGCTTTGTGCGCTGGACCATCTCGCAAACCTTTTTGGTGTGAAGAAAATTCTCGTCAAAGACGAATCAAAACGATTCGGTCTGAACGCCTTCAAAATGCTTGGCGGTGCGTACGCCATCGCTCAATTATTGTGTGAAAAATATCATCTTGATATCGAAACGCTGTCATTTGAGCACCTGAAAAATGCCATCGGCGAAAAAATGACTTTCGCGACCACCACCGACGGCAACCACGGGCGCGGTGTGGCGTGGGCAGCACAGCAACTCGGACAGAATGCGGTGATTTACATGCCGAAAGGTTCTGCTCAGGAACGCGTTGACGCCATTCTGAACCTCGGTGCCGAGTGCATCGTCACGGATATGAACTATGACGATACCGTTCGCCTGACCATGCAACACGCGCAGCAGCACGGCTGGGAAGTGGTACAGGACACGGCATGGGAAGGTTACACCAAAATCCCAACCTGGATCATGCAAGGCTACGCAACCCTGGCAGATGAAGCCGTCGAGCAAATGCGTGAAATGGGCGTAACCCCGACGCACGTTCTGCTGCAAGCCGGTGTCGGAGCAATGGCCGGTGGTGTGCTGGGTTATCTGGTCGACGTCTACAGCCCGCAAAATCTGCACAGCATTATTGTTGAACCTGACAAAGCTGACTGTATTTATCGCTCCGGCGTCAAAGGCGACATCGTCAACGTTGGTGGTGATATGGCCACCATCATGGCGGGCCTGGCCTGTGGCGAACCTAACCCGCTGGGCTGGGAAATCCTACGTAACTGCGCCACCCAATTCATCTCCTGCCAGGACAGCGTTGCCGCATTAGGTATGCGCGTGCTGGGTAATCCGTACGGCAACGACCCGCGCATCATCTCCGGTGAATCCGGCGCTGTCGGTTTGGGCGTTCTCGCAGCGGTTCATTATCACCCGCAACGTCAAAGCCTGATGGAAAAACTGGCGCTGGACAAAGATGCCGTAGTGCTGGTTATCAGCACTGAAGGCGACACCGACGTGAAGCACTACCGCGAAGTTGTCTGGGAAGGCAAACACGCTGTAGCACCTTAATCACCCTATTGGAACTACTCCCTGCAAAACGGGGAGTAAAAAATCTGGAGAAAAATAATGGCTAAGAATATTCCATTCAAACTGATTCTTGAAAAAGCAAAAGATTACCAGGCGGACATGACTCGCTTCCTGCGCGACATGGTTGCTATTCCCAGTGAAAGCTGCGACGAAAAACGCGTAGTACATCGTATTAAAGAAGAGATGGAAAAAGTCGGCTTCGATAAAGTTGAAATCGACCCGATGGGCAACGTTCTCGGTTATATCGGCCACGGCCCGCGTCTGGTGGCAATGGACGCTCATATCGATACCGTCGGCATTGGCAACATCAAAAACTGGGACTTCGATCCGTACGAAGGCATGGAAACTGATGAGCTAATCGGTGGTCGCGGTACTTCCGACCAGGAAGGCGGCATGGCATCTATGGTTTATGCCGGTAAAATCATTAAAGACCTCGGTCTGGAAGATGAATATACCCTGCTGGTTACCGGTACTGTGCAGGAAGAAGACTGCGACGGTCTGTGCTGGCAGTACATTATTGAACAATCCGGCATTCGCCCGGAATTTGTGGTCAGTACCGAACCAACCGACTGCCAGATATACCGTGGTCAGCGCGGTCGTATGGAAATTCGTATTGATGTTCAGGGTGTTAGCTGCCACGGTTCTGCGCCAGAACGCGGTGACAACGCCATTTTCAAAATGGGTCCGATTCTTGGCGAATTACAAGAACTCTCCCAACGTCTGGGTTATGACGAATTCCTCGGCAAAGGCACCCTCACCGTTTCTGAAATCTTCTTCACATCCCCAAGCCGTTGCGCTGTAGCAGATAGCTGCGCCGTCTCTATTGACCGCCGTCTGACCTGGGGCGAAACCTGGGAAGGCGCGCTGGACGAAATCCGCGCCCTGCCTGCAGTACAGAAAGCTAACGCGGTTGTTTCTATGTACAACTACGACCGTCCGTCCTGGACTGGCCTGGTTTACCCAACCGAATGCTACTTCCCGACCTGGAAAGTGGAAGAAGATCACTTCACCGTTAAAGCACTGGTGAATGCCTACGAAGGGCTGTTTGGCAAAGCGCCGGTTGTTGATAAGTGGACCTTCTCAACTAACGGCGTATCTATCATGGGCCGTCACGGCATTCCGGTGATCGGCTTTGGCCCGGGTAAAGAACCTGAAGCGCATGCACCTAACGAAAAAACCTGGAAATCTCACCTGGTGACCTGTGCCGCGATGTACGCTGCAATCCCGTTAAGCTGGCTGGCAACAGAGTAATTACTCTTCACTTATTCCCCTCCGGTTCGCCGGAGGGTTTTTGGAGTTTGCTATGCGCGTATTGATCAAAAACGGCACTGTCGTTAACGCAGATGGACAAGCCAAACAGGATTTGCTGATTGAAAGCGGGATTGTCCGCCAGTTGGGCAACAATATTTCGCCGCAGCTCCCGTATGAAGAAATTGATGCCACTGGCTGTTACGTTTTCCCTGGCGGCGTGGATGTCCATACGCATTTCAATATTGATGTCGGCATCGCGCGCAGTTGTGATGATTTTTTTACCGGTACCCGCGCAGCTGCGTGTGGCGGTACAACAACCATTATTGACCATATGGGATTTGGCCCAAACGGCTGTCGGTTACGCCATCAACTGGAGGTTTATCGTGGTTATGCCGCCCATAAAGCGGTCATCGATTACAGCTTTCACGGTGTGATCCAGCACATTAATCACGCAATCCTCGACGAAATCCCGATGATGGTCGAGGAAGGACTGAGCAGTTTTAAACTCTATTTAACCTATCAATACAAACTCAACGATGACGAGGTTTTGCAGGCATTACGCCGCTTGCATGAATCCGGCGCGCTGACCACCGTGCACCCGGAAAATGATGCGGCTATCGCCAGCAAGCGGGCGGAATTTATCGCCGCAGGGTTAACCGCGCCGCGCTATCATGCCTTGAGTCGCCCTCTGGAATGCGAAGCGGAAGCCATCGCCCGCATGATTAACCTGGCACAAATTGCCGGTAACGCCCCGCTCTATATCGTGCACCTGTCTAACGGCTTAGGTCTGGATTATCTGCGTCTTGCCCGTGCGAATCACCAGCCAGTCTGGGTTGAAACCTGCCCACAATATCTCCTGTTGGACGAACGCAGTTACGATACAGAAGATGGCATGAAGTTCATTCTTAGCCCACCGCTGCGTAACGTACGCGAGCAGGACAAACTGTGGTGTGGCATCAGCGATGGTGCGATTGACGTGGTGGCGACCGATCACTGCACCTTCTCGATGGCTCAACGCCTGCAAATTTCTAAAGGCGATTTCAGTCGCTGCCCAAATGGCTTACCCGGTGTGGAAAACCGCATGCAGTTACTGTTTTCCAGTGGCGTGATGACGGGACGTATAACACCGGAACGCTTTGTTGAATTAACCAGCGCAATGCCCGCCAGGCTGTTTGGCCTGTGGCCGCAAAAAGGATTATTAGCGCCCGGTTCCGATGGCGACGTGGTGATTATCGACCCACGTCAGAGCCAACAAATTCAGCATCGCCATCTCCACGACAACGCCGACTACTCGCCATGGGAGGGTTTTACCTGTCAGGGCGCGATTGTCAGAACCTTATCCCGTGGTGAAACGATTTTCTGTGACGGCACCTTTACAGGCAAAGCCGGGCGAGGTCGTTTCCTGCGACGCAAACCGTTTGTCCCTCCCGTGCTCTAACCACTGCCAGGGATCTATACACAATCAAGAATGATGAGTGAGGAAAAATGAGTAAGAAAATTGTTCTCGCCCTGGGCGGGAATGCGCTGGGCGATGACCTGGCCGGACAAATGAAAGCGGTAAAAATTACTTCTCAGGCAATTGTTGATTTAATTGCCCAGGGACATGAAGTTATCGTCACTCATGGTAACGGGCCGCAGGTGGGCATGATTAACCAGGCCTTTGAAGCTGCTGCAAAAACTGAAGCGCACTCGCCAATGCTGCCGATGTCTGTCTGCGTTGCCTTAAGCCAGGGTTATATTGGTTACGATCTACAAAACGCCTTAAGAGAAGAACTGCTTTCTCGGGGCATTAATAAACCGGTAGCAACGCTGGTTACTCAGGTCGAAGTCGACGCTAACGATCCGGCATTCCTCAACCCGACCAAGCCGATCGGTTCGTTCTTTACCGAGCAAGAAGCAGAGCAACTGACAAAACAGGGTTACACTCTGAAAGAAGATGCTGGTCGCGGCTATCGCCGTGTTGTTGCCTCGCCAAAACCGGTTGATATTATTGAAAAAGAAACGGTTAAAGCTCTGGTAGATGCAGGCCAGGTGGTGATCACCGTTGGCGGTGGTGGTATTCCTGTTATTCGTGAAGGTAACCATCTGCGTGGTGCCAGCGCGGTTATCGATAAAGACTGGGCCAGCGCCCGTTTAGCAGAGATGATTGATGCCGATATGCTGATCATTCTGACTGCGGTAGAAAAAGTGGCTATTAACTTCGGTAAAGAGAATGAACAGTGGCTCGATCGCCTGTCATTAAGTGATGCTGAACGCTTTATCGAAGAAGGTCATTTTGCGAAAGGTTCTATGCTGCCTAAAGTGGAAGCTGCCGCCTCGTTTGCTCGCTCTCGCGCAGGTCGTGAAGCACTGATTACCGTATTGAGCAAAGCGAAAGAAGGGATTGAAGGCAAAACCGGAACGGTGATTTGTCAGTAATTTTAAGGCCGGGGGGGTAATACCATCCGGCCATTTTCATTTAAGCCACTTCCAGCACTTCTTTTGTCGCTTTCACGCCCTGATGCATCAACATCATTAACGCCTCAAGTACGCCGCCGCCAATCGCCCGGGCTTTATCAGAAACGCTGGTGAAATCAGCCGTTTCACCACGAGGATCGATATCACCAATTTTAAAACCACCGACCACTGCTAGTCCGTCGTTCAACAAGCCACGCACCATCCCCGTCAACGGTGCTTTAATTTCATGCTCACCAATCCAGGCAATCACATCGCCCTCTTTCACCAGATCGCCTAATTTCACGTTGGATCGCATAATGCCTGCAGCAGGAGCACGGATCACCCGTCGGGTGGTATGCCCCATAATATTGCCAGGAACACCGGTATTCTCCTGCGCACAACCAGAGTAAATCACCTGACCGAGCCAGTGCCCGCGATTTGTTTCAATTACCGCATGACAATCCTTCCCTGCAATAAAGCCCGGCCCAAGCGCGATTGTTACTGGTGCCATATCTGCCCGCGTCCCCAAATTCTGTTTCGCCAGAATAGCGTCCACCACGCAAAGCGGTTTCAGTTCATCAAGCAATGAACAGGCGGGATCTACCATCACAGGGATGAATCCGCGTTCGGTAAGTTTCATCGCTTCCGCAGAGCTGGTTGCCAGGCGGGCAGTGACGCCTTCGACCGTCATTTCGCCATCGAACACGGCCTGGGCAAACGCCACGGTACAACGAATCACTGTCGGTTTTTCCACTTCCAGCATGATCACTTTAAAACCCGCATGATACAGACGTAGCGCCACACCACTGGCGATATCCCCCGCACCGCGAATCACCACCAGCTGGTGTCCGGAAGGATGAGAAGGTTTCATCATCAGCCCACCCGGCGCGTTATTTTTCACCTGTAATATTTCTGCCAGCACGCTGATGGCGATCTCATGCGGCGTTTCCGCACCTATTTTGTAACCAACGGGCGCATGTAAACGGGCAATATGTTCTTCAGCCACGCCTTTCTCACGCAATTGACGCAGGAAAAGCTGAACCTTGCGACGACTTGCCAGCAACCCCAACCATGCAATGGGCTGTTCAATGAGTTTGTCGAGGGCTTCACGATCCTGATTATTCGTGGCAATCAGGACAAAATTATCAGGGCGAATATCCAGTGCTTCCACTGCTGCACCAAACGACTCAGCATGGAGAAGCGTGGTTGATGGAGGGAATAGTTCAGGATTGAGGCTTTCGCGATAAATATCGGCAACGGCAATATCAAATCCTAATAGCGCCGCACTCTGGGCTATCGCCCGGTTGACATGCCCCGCGCCAATCAACACCAGACGTGGACGCATACCATGGACGCTGATAAATACTGACATTGCACCTCCACAATCTGACCCGACAGCATCCGCACCGTTACGAGCCATACGTCCATGGAATAATCGCGGCTTACGCTCCTGCAATGCCTGAAGCGACTCTTCAATCACCTTCCGCTCAACCATTCCGCCACCAATTGTACCGACGATAGAGCCATCGGCGCGCACTAACATTTGTGCAGAATGGCGGGGAGTCGAGCCCCGGCTATCAACAATTTGCGCCATCGCAAACGGACAATTTTGCTCTTCGAGTTTTGCAGCCTCTGTGAAAATATTCATACCAACCTCAATGGATATCCTTTCAGTAACCCGGAATACCCGGGCCGCTAATTCACAAATCTGCGCGCGATTGCAGGATGTTCTTGTATATCGCCCAGCCAGATTGCCTCTACGTCGTGTTGTTGCAGCGGTTGAAGGAGCTCGCTTTGCGCAATCGCATTCTCACATTGAGAAAAACGGTTAATGAACCAGACTCGCCGACAACCTTGCGGTACGTTTTTAAACGCCCCCTGAGGGTGGCGAACCAGCGCAACGAGATCGCTCAGTTGCAAGGTTGCATCAGGTGTTAACCCGGTAATATCAGCAAACTGCGACCAGCGATGGACATTTTCTGTGCTCACTTTCGCGCCCAAAATATGTCCTCCCATCACAGCAATCACGCAGCAACTGCTTTTGGGTATGCAAGGTTCGTGCTCATCAGGCGCTTTTAACGGCATTGCACGCGAGCCATCTGCTTCAATGAGAATTACGTCACACTCTGGTCGTTGCACCAGTGCATCAATCGCTTCTGGCGTAAATCCCTGCACTTTTCCCTGGTTCGCTTTCCAGCTGTGAAAACAAAATGAAATGGGGGATGTAAGAGACGCATGAGGAAGCATGGCGGGATCACGACAGAAAACCACGGGCCAGTGAGACGTTGGCATAAACATATGTGTTGTCGTCGTGATTAACACACGCCTGCCGCTAGCCTGGAGCAGTTCTGCCAGCCAAAAAAGCAAGCTGGTTTTCCCCCCAGCACCAACAACAGAAATCACAGTGGGACGTTTCTGCGCACCTAAATCAATGAATAATGCCGATGGGTCAACTATACTTTTCACGAGTCTTTATGACCTCTCTGGGATAAATTATCCCCAACTTAATCCATCAGGAAGTAACGCAATTATCAGGCGTTATTAGCCCCTATAAATAATGGAACCACTATGTCAGCCATCGACTGTATAATTACCGCTGCCGGATTATCATCAAGAATGGGGCAATGGAAAATGATGTTACCCTGGCAACAGGGGACAATTCTTGATACAAGTATCAAAAATGCGTTGCAGTTTTGTAGCCGAATTATTTTAGTCACCGGCTATCGTGGTAATGAACTGCACGAACGTTATGCGAACCAGAGCAATATCACTATTATCCACAACCCAGATTATGCGCAGGGTTTACTAACATCAGTAAAGGCCGCAGTACCCGCAGTGCAAACAGAACATTGTTTTCTCACCCACGGTGACATGCCAACCCTCACCATCGATATTTTTAGAAAAATCTGGTCGTTACGAAATGATGGCGCAATACTGCCACTCCATAATGGCATCCCCGGCCATCCGATTTTAGTGTCAAAACCATGCTTGATGCAGGCAATCCAACGACCCAATGTCACCAATATGCGTCAGGCACTCCTTATGGGAGCTCATTATTCCGTCGAGATAGAAAATGCAGAAATAATTTTAGATATTGATACTCCGGACGACTTTATTACAGCGCAAAAAAGGTATACTAAAATTTAGAAAATGTAGTTAAACGATTGCGTTCAAATATTTAATCTCTCCAGCACTCTTTATCATAATGATAAGGAATCACTGATTTTGAGAAAAGAGAAAAAGTGATAAATGGGCTGACAATAATAATTTTCAGGAGTGATTTTAATTCTCATTTGGCACCTGTGAGTTCATTCACAAAAAGCCTTTAAGTTTCGAGCCGCCTCACATTTTTTTATATTTCCCGCCAAACCTGGCAAGAGTGGTGCGATTGTTGCTCTATCCCCCTAAACCACCGGATTTCTCAACACCGGTCACTCAATGATATCTGTATAAGCTAAGGAGAGGGTTATGGGGGATATTATGCGTCCCATTCCGTTTGAGGAACTTTTGACGCGCATATTTGATGAATACCAACAACAACGCTCAATCTTTGGTATTCCCGAGCAACAGTTTTACTCACCTGTAAAAGGTAAAACTGTTAGCGTCTTCGGTGAAACCTGTGCCACTCCCGTCGGCCCTGCCGCTGGCCCGCACACGCAGCTCGCGCAAAATATTGTCACTTCCTGGCTGACTGGCGGACGCTTCATCGAACTAAAAACCGTCCAAATTCTTGACCGCCTGGAGCTGGAAAAGCCCTGTATCGATGCCGAAGACGAGTGCTTTAACACCGAATGGTCTACCGAATTTACCCTGCTTAAAGCCTGGGATGAATACCTCAAAGCCTGGTTTGCCCTGCACCTTCTCGAAGCGATGTTCCAGCCTTCTGATTCCGGTAAATCGTTCATCTTTAATATGAGCGTCGGTTACAACCTCGAAGGTATTAAGCAACCGCCGATGCAACAGTTCATCGACAATATGATGGACGCATCTGACCATCCGAAATTCGCTCAATATCGCGATACGCTGAATAAATTACTCCAGGATGACGCATTTTTAGCCCGCCACGGATTGCAGGAAAAACGCGAAAACTTGCAAGCCTTACCCGCTCGCATCCCCACCAGTATGGTGCAGGGCGTCACCCTCTCCACCATGCACGGCTGTCCTCCGCATGAAATCGAAGCCATTTGCCGCTACATGCTGGAAGAAAAAGGGCTCAACACCTTTGTGAAACTTAACCCGACCTTACTGGGATACGCGCGTGTTCGTGAGATCCTCGATGTCTGCGGTTTCGGTTACATAGGCTTAAAAGAAGAGTCATTTGATCACGACCTCAAGCTGACGCAAGCACTGGAAATGCTGGAACGCCTGATGGCACTGGCAAAAGAAAAATCACTCGGCTTTGGCGTAAAACTGACTAACACTCTCGGCACCATCAACAATAAAGGCGCACTGCCTGGTGAAGAGATGTATATGTCAGGCCGTGCGCTGTTCCCGCTCTCCATCAATGTTGCAGCAGTTCTCTCTCGCGCCTTTGACGGCAAACTGCCCATTTCTTATTCCGGTGGTGCCAGTCAGCTGACTATCCGCGATATTTTTGATACAGGTATTCGCCCTATTACTATGGCAACCGACCTGCTGAAACCTGGCGGCTATTTGCGCTTAAGTGCCTGCATGCGCGAGCTGGAAGGCTCCGACGCCTGGGGACTTGACCATGTTGACGTCGAACGACTGAACAGACTGGCAGCAGATGCGTTAACCATGGAATACACCCAGAAACACTGGAAGCCAGAAGAGCGTATTGAAGTGGCAGAAGACCTGCCGCTGACCGACTGCTACGTTGCCCCCTGTGTTACTGCCTGCGCTATCAAGCAAGATATTCCGGAATACATCCGTCTGCTTGGCGAACACCGCTATGCCGACGCGCTGGAACTCATATACCAACGCAACGCTCTGCCCGCCATTACCGGTCATATTTGCGATCACCAGTGCCAATACAACTGTACCCGCCTGGATTACGACAGTGCGCTGAATATCCGCGAACTGAAAAAAGTCGCGCTGGAAAAAGGTTGGGATGAATATAAGCAACGCTGGCACAAACCCGCCGGTTCTGGTTCACGCCATCCGGTTGCCGTGATTGGTGCAGGTCCGGCGGGTCTGGCAGCAGGTTACTTCCTTGCCAGAGCGGGCCATCCGGTTACGCTGTTTGAACGCGAAGCCAATGCTGGCGGCGTGGTGAAAAATATCATTCCTCAGTTCCGTATTCCTGCAGAGTTAATTCAGCACGATATCGATTTTGTTGCCGCTCACGGCGTGAAATTTGAGTATGACTGCTCACCCGATTTGACCGTTGAACAGTTAAAAAATCAGGGCTTCCACTATGTTCTGATTGCCACCGGCACTGATAAAAATAGCGGTGTGAAACTGGCGGGCGACAACCAAAATGTCTGGAAATCACTCCCCTTCCTGCGTGAATACAACAAGGGTACAGCGCTCAAGCTGGGCAAACATGTGGTCGTTGTCGGGGCGGGTAACACCGCAATGGACTGCGCTCGTGCGGCGTTACGCGTTCCAGGCGTAGAAAAAGCAACGATCGTTTACCGTCGTTCACTGCAAGAGATGCCCGCATGGCGCGAAGAGTATGAAGAAGCGTTGCACGACGGCGTGGAGTTCCGTTTCCTGAATAATCCGGAATGTTTCGATGCTGATGGCACCTTAACCTTGCGCGTTATGTCGCTTGGCGAACCCGATGAGAAAGGTCGTCGCCGTCCGGTTGAAACCAACGAAACAGTAACACTGCATGTAGACAGTCTGATCACCGCCATCGGTGAACAGCAGGATACTGAAGCCCTGAATGCGATGGGCGTACCGCTGGACAAAAACGGCTGGCCAGACGTCGACCATAATGGCGAAACTCGTCTGACTGACGTCTTTATGATCGGCGACGTACAGCGCGGACCATCCTCCATTGTCGCTGCTGTCGGAACCGCGCGTCGGGCGACCGATGCCATCCTTAGTCGGGAAAATATCCGTTCCCACCAGAACAATAAATACTGGAACAACGTCAATCCGGCGGAAATCTATCAACGTAAAGGCGATATCTCTATCACGCTGGTGAACAGTGACGATCGTGATGCGTTTGTCGCGCAGGAAGCTGCTCGCTGCCTTGAATGTAACTACGTTTGCAGCAAGTGCGTGGATGTCTGCCCGAACCGCGCCAACGTCTCCATTGCAGTCCCTGGCTTCCAGAATAGATTCCAGACGCTGCACCTCGACGCTTACTGTAACGAATGCGGCAACTGCGCTCAGTTCTGTCCGTGGAACGGTAAACCATACAAAGACAAAATCACCGTCTTCAGCCTGGCGCAAGACTTTGATAACAGCAGCAACCCAGGCTTCCTTGTGGAAGATTGCCGGGTACGAGTACGTCTGAATAACCAAAGCTGGGTGTTAAACATCGACAGCGAAGGTCAGTTTAACAACGTACCACCGGAGCTGAACGATATGTGCCGCATCATCAGCCATGTCCACCAGCATCATCATTATCTGCTGGGCCGCGTGGAGGTGTAATCATGTTGATTCTGAAGAATGTCACCGCAGTGCAGTTACACCCGGCGAAAGTGCAGGAAGGCGTTGATATCGCTATCGAAAATGACGTGATTGTCGCTATCGGCGATGCCCTGACGCAACGCTACCCCGATGCCAGCTACAAAGAGATGCATGGTCGGATTGTGATGCCGGGAATTGTCTGCTCGCACAACCATTTTTACTCGGGGCTTTCCCGCGGAATTATGGCAAACATCGCCCCCTGCCCGGATTTCATCTCAACGCTGAAAAATCTCTGGTGGCGGCTCGATCGCGCCCTTGATGAAGAGTCGCTCTATTACAGCGGACTGATTTGTTCCCTGGAAGCGATTAAGAGCGGATGTACATCGGTTATCGATCACCATGCCTCTCCGGCGTATATCGGCGGGTCGCTCTCCACATTGCGCGACGCATTTTTAAAAGTTGGCCTGCGCGCAATGACCTGTTTTGAAACTACTGACCGTAACAACGGCATCAAAGAGTTGCAGGAAGGTGTAGAAGAAAACATCCGTTTCGCCCGTTTGATTGATGAGGCGAAGAAAGCGACAAGCGAGCCGTATCTGGTGGAAGCACATATCGGTGCTCACGCGCCGTTTACCGTGCCGGATGCCGGTCTGGAGATGCTGCGTGAAGCCGTGAAAGCCACAGGCCGTGGTTTGCATATTCACGCTGCGGAAGACCTTTACGACGTTTCCTACAGTCACCACTGGTACGGCAAAGACCTGCTGGCACGACTGGCGCAATTCGATCTCATCGACAGCAAAACGCTGGTCGCTCATGGGCTGTACTTGTCGAAAGATGACATCGCCCTACTCAATCAGCGCGATGCGTTCCTGGTGCATAACGCCCGTTCAAACATGAACAACCATGTCGGCTACAACCATCACCTTAGCGACATCCGCAACCTGGCATTGGGAACGGACGGCATTGGTTCGGACATGTTTGAAGAGATGAAATTTGCCTTCTTTAAACATCGCGATGCGGGTGGTCCGCTGTGGCCTGACAGTTTTGCCAAAGCCCTGACTAACGGTAACGAACTGATGAGCCGCAACTTTGGCGCGAAATTTGGACTTCTGGAAGCCGGTTACAAAGCTGATTTAACCATTTGCGATTACAACTCACCGACGCCGCTGCTGGCAGACAATATCGCCGGGCATATCGCTTTCGGTATGGGCTCAGGCAGCGTTCACAGCGTGATGGTCAATGGTGTGATGGTCTATGAAGACCGTCAGTTTAACTTCGATTGCGATTCCATTTATGCACAAGCCAGAAAAGCCGCTGCCAGTATGTGGCGTCGGATGGATGCGCTGGCATAAATGACAGATGCCCTCTTCCCGCAGGGAAGAGGGTTAAATAAGGAAAGAAGATGATTGAACAATTTTTCAGGCCCGACTCTGTCGAACAGGCGCTGGAACTGAAGCGCCGCTACCAGGATGAAGCCGTCTGGTTCGCCGGGGGCAGCAAACTCAATGCTACACCAACCCGTACCGATAAAAAGATTGCCATTTCCTTACAGGATCTGGAACTGGACTGGGTTGACTGGGATAACGGTGCACTGCGGATTGGCGCAATGTCTCGCTTGCAGCCACTGCGTGATGCGCGATTTATTCCTGCAGCGCTGCGTGAAGCCCTCGGTTTTGTTTACTCACGCCATGTTCGTAATCAGTCGACCATTGGTGGTGAAATCGCCGCCCGGCAGGAAGAGTCGGTGCTGCTTCCCGTCCTGTTGGCACTGGATGCTGAACTGGTTTTTGGCAACGGCGAAACGCTGTCAATCGAGGACTACCTGGCCTGCCCATGCGATCGCCTGCTAACCGAAATTATCATTAAAGATCCGTATCGCACCTGTGCGACCCGCAAAATTAGCCGTTCTCAGGCAGGTTTAACCGTCGTGACGGCAGCCGTTGCAATGACAGACCACGACGGTATGCGAATTGCGCTGGATGGCGTCGCCAGTAAAGCACTGCGTCTGCATGATGTCGAAAAACAAAATCTGGAAGGCAATGCACTTGAACAGGCTGTCGCCAACGCCATTTTCCCGCAGGAAGATTTGCGGGGCAGCGTGGCCTATAAACGCTATATCACGGGAGTTCTGGTAGCCGACCTGTATGCCGACTGCCAACAGGCTGAGGAGGAAGCCGTATGATCATCCACTTTACTTTAAATGGCGCGCCTCAGGAGCTAACCGTTAATCCAGGCGAAAACGTGCAAAAGCTGTTGTTTAACATGGGAATGCACTCTGTACGCAGCAGTGATGATGGCTTCGGGTTTGCTGGTTCTGACGCAATAATCTTTAACGGTAATATCGTTAACGCGTCCTTGCTTATTGCCGCACAGTTAGAGAAGGCAGATATTCGTACCGCAGAATCTCTGGGCAAATGGAACGAGTTAAGTCTGGTTCAACAGGCAATGGTTGATGTTGGCGTGGTGCAGTCTGGTTATAACGATCCAGCTGCAGCTCTGATTATCACCGATCTTCTCGATCGCATCGCCGCACCTACCCGCGAAGAGATCGACGACGCGCTTTCTGGTTTGTTCAGCCGCGATGCAGGCTGGCAACAATACTATCAGGTCATTGAACTGGCGGTTGCACGTAAAAATAATCCGCAGGCCACCATTGATATCGCTCCGACTTTCCGTGACGACCTTGAAGTCATTGGCAAGCATTATCCTAAAACTGATGCCGCGAAAATGGTGCAGGCGAAACCCTGCTATGTTGAAGACCGCGTAACGGCTGACGCCTGCGTCATTAAAATGTTACGTAGCCCACACGCTCACGCACTGATTACTCATCTGGATGTCAGCAAAGCTGAAGCCTTACCGGGCGTCGTTCACGTTATTACTCACCTGAATTGCCCGGATATCTACTATACCCCGGGGGGTCAGAGCGCACCGGAACCGTCACCGCTTGACCGCCGTATGTTCGGCAAGAAAATGCGTCACGTCGGCGATCGTGTTGCTGCGGTGGTCGCAGAAAGTGAAGAAATTGCGCTCGAAGCACTGAAGCTCATCGACGTTGAATATGAAGTGCTTAAGCCGATAATGTCGATCGACGAAGCAATGGCGGAAGATGCGCCTGTCGTGCACGATGAACCGGTGGTGTATGTTGCTGGTGCGCCAGATACTCTGGAAGACGATAACAGCCATGCAGCCCAGCGCGGCGAGCATATGATCATCAACTTCCCGATCGGTTCTCGCCCTCGCAAAAATATCGCCGCCAGTATTCATGGTCATATTGGCGATATGGACAAAGGCTTTGCCGATGCCGATGTGATCATTGAGCGAACCTATAACTCAACGCAGGCACAGCAGTGCCCGACTGAAACACATATCTGCTTTACCCGGATGGACGGCGATCGTCTGGTTATCCACGCCTCCACCCAGGTACCATGGCACTTACGCCGCCAGGTCGCGCGCCTCGTGGGCATGAAACAGCATAAAGTTCATGTCATTAAAGAGCGAGTTGGCGGCGGTTTTGGTTCCAAACAGGACATCCTGCTGGAAGAAGTGTGCGCATGGGCAACCTGCGTGACCGGGCGTCCGGTACTGTTCCGCTACACCCGTGAAGAAGAGTTTATTGCAAACACTTCTCGTCACGTCGCGAAAGTCACCGTCAAACTGGGAGCGAAAAAAGATGGTCGCCTGACGGCAGTGAAGATGGATTTCCGCGCCAACACTGGCCCTTACGGCAACCACTCACTCACCGTACCGTGTAACGGACCGGCGCTGTCGCTGCCGTTATATCCGTGCGATAACGTCGATTTCCAGGTCACCACCTACTACAGCAATATTTGCCCAAATGGTGCTTATCAGGGTTATGGCGCACCGAAAGGTAACTTCGCTATCACCATGGCATTAGCGGAACTGGCTGAACAGTTACAGATCGACCAACTGGAAATTATCGAACGTAACCGGGTACACGAAGGGCAAGAGCTGAAAATTCTCGGTGCAATCGGTGAAGGTAAAGCGCCGACCTCCGTTCCTTCCGCCGCCAGCTGCGCACTGGAAGAGATCCTGCGTCAGGGTCGCGAGATGATCCAATGGTCGTCACCGAAACCGCAAAATGGTGACTGGCACATCGGTCGCGGCGTCGCCATTATCATGCAGAAATCGGGTATCCCGGATATCGATCAGGCTAACTGCATGATCAAACTGGAATCGGACGGCACCTTTATCGTTCATTCTGGCGGTGCGGATATTGGTACTGGCCTGGATACTGTGGTGACGAAACTGGCAGCAGAAGTGCTGCACTGCCCACCGCAGGACGTGCATGTTATCTCCGGTGATACCGATCATGCGTTGTTTGATAAAGGCGCATATGCCTCGTCCGGTACTTGCTTCTCGGGTAACGCGGCGCGTTTAGCAGCGGAAAATCTGCGGGAGAAAATTCTGTTCCACGGCGCGCAAATGTTGGGTGAGCCAGTGGCAGATGTTCAACTAGCAACGCCGGGCGTCGTGCGCGGCAAGAAAGGCGAAGTTAGTTTCGGGGATATTGCCCATAAAGGCGAAACAGGCACCGGCTTTGGTTCACTGGTGGGAACTGGCAGTTATATCACGCCTGATTTCGCCTTCCCGTATGGCGCAAACTTCGCTGAAGTTGCCGTCAACACGCGTACGGGTGAAATCCGCCTGGATAAATTCTACGCCTTGCTGGACTGCGGTACACCGGTCAATCCAGAGTTAGCATTGGGACAAATCTACGGGGCCACCCTGCGTGCTATCGGCCACAGTATGAGCGAAGAGATCATTTATGACGCCGAAGGTCACCCGTTAACGCGTGATTTACGCAGTTACGGTGCACCGAAAATTGGTGACATTCCGCGTGATTTCCGCGCTGTGCTGGTGCCGAGCGACGATAAAGTCGGCCCGTTCGGGGCGAAATCGATCTCGGAAATTGGTGTAAATGGCGCAGCTCCGGCGATTGCTACCGCAATTCACGATGCCTGCGGCATCTGGTTACGCGAATGGCATTTCACACCGGAGAAAATACTCACCGCGCTGGAAAAAATATAAGTAATAAATGGCCGCTTCGGCGGCCTGTTTCTCAGTTTGAACGATGACTAAATAGTGACTGCGAAAATGAGATAAGCCGTTCTCAAGGCGTCCTGCGCCCCAAATTCGTGGGAATTTATTTTACTAATTCAGATGATCAAATTTACTTTAAAAGGAGTGAAGGGATGTCTGATATAAACCATGCAGGTTCTGACCTTATATTTGAACTGGAGGATCGCCCTCCCTTTCATCAGGCTCTCGTTGGTGCCATTACCCATCTGTTGGCAATTTTCGTTCCGATGGTAACCCCCGCGTTAATCGTGGGTGCGGCCTTACAGCTTTCCGCTGAAACAACCGCCTATCTTGTTTCTATGGCGATGATCGCCTCTGGTATTGGTACCTGGTTACAAGTAAACCGCTACGGCATCGTCGGTTCTGGCCTACTCTCAATTCAGTCAGTCAATTTTTCATTTGTTACGGTCATGATTGCACTGGGCAGCAGCATGAAAAGCGACGGTTTTCACGAAGAGTTAATCATGTCGTCGCTGCTTGGCGTCTCCTTCGTTGGCGCATTTCTGGTTGTCGGCTCTTCTTTTATCCTGCCCTATTTACGTCGGGTTATTACGCCTACTGTCAGCGGTATTGTGGTACTGATGATCGGCTTAAGCCTGATTAAAGTCGGCATTATCGATTTTGGTGGAGGATTTGCAGCCAAAAGCAGCGGTACGTTCGGCAATTACGAACATCTCGGCGTTGGTTTATTGGTTTTGATTGTGGTGATCGGCTTTAACTGCTGTCGCAGTCCGTTGCTACGCATGGGAGGGATCGCCATTGGGCTATGTGTCGGCTATATCGCATCGTTATGCCTGGGCATGGTGGATTTCAGCAGTATGCGCAATTTGCCGTTAATCACCATCCCACATCCGTTCAAATACGGCTTTAGTTTTAGCTTCCATCAGTTCCTGGTGGTTGGCACGATTTATCTGCTTAGCGTGCTGGAAGCTGTCGGCGATATCACCGCCACGGCAATGGTTTCCCGCCGCCCCATTCAGGGGGAAGAGTATCAGTCCCGACTGAAAGGCGGCGTGCTGGCAGATGGTCTGGTTTCTGTTATCGCCTCCGCTGTCGGTTCATTACCATTAACCACGTTTGCGCAAAATAATGGGGTTATTCAGATGACTGGCGTCGCTTCACGTTATGTCGGGCGAACCATCGCGGTAATGCTGGTTATCCTCGGCTTATTTCCGATGATTGGCGGCTTCTTCACGACCATTCCCTCGGCAGTTCTGGGAGGCGCAATGACGTTGATGTTTTCCATGATTGCCATCGCAGGGATTCGCATCATCATCACCAACGGTTTAAAACGCCGTGAAACACTTATTGTCGCCACTTCTTTAGGTTTAGGGCTTGGCGTCTCCTACGATCCCGAAATTTTTAAAATATTGCCAGCCTCTATTTATGTATTAGTTGAAAACCCTATTTGTGCTGGCGGGTTAACTGCGATTTTATTAAATATTATCCTCCCTGGTGGCTACCGACAGGAAAACGTTCTGCCTGGTATTACCTCAGCGGAAGAGATGGATTAACAGTAAAGGAGTCAATGATGTCAGGAGAACACACGTTAAAAGCGGTACGAGGCAGTTTTATTGATGTCACCCGTACGGTCGATAACCCGGAAGAGATTGCCTCTGCGCTGCGGTTTATTGAGGATGGTTTATTACTCATTAAACAGGGAAAAGTGGAATGGTTTGGCGAATGGGAAGACGGAAGGCATCAAATTCCTGACACCATTCGCGTGCGCGACTATCGCGGCAAACTGATAGTACCGGGTTTTGTCGATACACATATCCATTATCCGCAAAGTGAAATGGTGGGGGCCTATGGTGAACAATTGCTCGAGTGGTTGAATAAACACACCTTCCCTACTGAACGTCGTTATGAGGATTTAGAGTACGCCCGCGAAATGTCGGCGTTCTTCATCAAGCAGCTTTTACGTAACGGAACCACCACGGCGCTGGTGTTTGGCACTGTTCATCCGCAATCCGTTGATGCGCTGTTTGAAGCCGCCAGTCATATCAATATGCGTATGATTGCCGGTAAGGTGATGATGGACCGCAACGCACCAGATTATCTGCTCGACACTGCCGAAAGCAGCTATCACCAAAGCAAAGAACTGATTGAACGCTGGCACAAAAATGGTCGTCTGCTATATGCGATTACGCCACGCTTCGCCCCTACTTCTTCTCCTGAACAGATGGCGATGGCGCAACGCCTGAAAGAAGAATATCCGGATACGTGGGTACATACCCATCTCTGTGAAAACAAAGATGAAATTGCCTGGGTGAAATCGCTTTATCCTGACCATGATGGTTATCTGGATGTTTACCATCAGTACGGCCTGACCGGTAAAAACTGTGTCTTTGCTCACTGCGTCCATCTCGAAGAAAAAGAGTGGGATCGTCTCAGCGAAACCAAATCCAGCATTGCTTTCTGTCCGACCTCCAACCTTTACCTGGGCAGCGGGTTATTCAACTTGAAAAAAGCATGGCAGAAGAAAGTCAAAGTGGGCATGGGAACGGATATCGGTGCCGGAACAACTTTCAACATGCTGCAAACGCTGAATGAAGCCTACAAAGTGTTGCAATTACAAGGCTATCGCCTCTCGGCATATGAAGCGTTTTACCTGGCCACGCTCGGCGGAGCGAAATCTCTGGGCCTTGACGATTTGATTGGCAACTTTTTACCTGGCAAAGAGGCTGATTTCGTGGTGATGGAACCCACCGCCACTCCGCTACAGCAGCTGCGCTATGACAACTCTGTTTCTTTAGTCGACAAATTGTTCGTGATGATGACGTTGGGCGATGACCGTTCGATCTACCGCACCTACGTTGATGGTCGTCTGGTGTACGAACGCAACTAATAATAAAACTTTAACATCCTCGTGAGGACATCATTATGTCTGGAGACATCCTACAAACACCGGACGCACCAAAGCCACAGGGCGCGCTGGATAATTATTTTAAAATTACCGCTCGTGGCAGTACCGTTCGTCAGGAAGTACTGGCTGGCTTAACGACCTTTCTGGCCATGGTTTATTCCGTTATCGTCGTTCCGGGAATGCTGGGCAAAGCAGGTTTTCCTCCCGCAGCTGTGTTTGTTGCCACCTGTCTGGTCGCGGGCTTCGGCTCGTTGCTGATGGGATTATGGGCCAATTTGCCAATGGCGATTGGTTGCGCGATTTCCTTGACGGCGTTTACCGCATTCAGTCTGGTACTCGGGCAACAAATTAGCGTTCCTGTCGCACTGGGCGCGGTCTTTCTGATGGGCGTCATCTTCACCGCCATTTCCGTAACCGGTGTGCGTACCTGGATCTTACGTAATTTGCCGATGGGTATCGCTCACGGTACAGGTATCGGTATCGGGCTGTTTCTGCTGCTGATTGCTGCTAACGGTGTGGGTATGGTTATCAAAAACCCGATTGAAGGCTTGCCAGTGGCGCTCGGTGCGTTTACCTCCTTCCCGGTGATGATGAGCTTGCTGGGGCTGGCGGTCATCTTCGGTCTGGAGAAGTGCCGCGTACCCGGCGGGATCTTGTTGGTGATTATCGCAATTTCGATTATCGGCTTAATCTTTGACCCAGCGGTGAAATACCACGGTCTGGTGGCGATGCCAAGTCTGACTGGCGAAGATGGTAAGTCTCTGATTTTCAGCCTCGATATTATGGGCGCACTCCAGCCAACCGTACTTCCGAGTGTACTGGCATTGGTGATGACCGCAGTGTTCGACGCCACTGGCACCATCCGTGCCGTCGCCGGTCAGGCGAATTTGTTGGATAAAGACAACCAGATCATCAATGGCGGCAAAGCCCTGACCAGTGACTCAGTAAGTTCAATATTCTCCGGTCTGGTGGGCGCAGCGCCCGCAGCGGTTTATATCGAATCAGCGGCAGGAACCGCCGCCGGGGGTAAAACAGGGTTGACCGCAACCGTAGTGGGGGCGTTATTCCTGCTGATTCTGTTCTTATCACCGCTGTCATTTTTGATCCCTGGTTACGCCACTGCACCCGCTCTGATGTACGTGGGTTTGCTGATGTTAAGTAACGTCTCGAAGCTGGATTTCAACGATTTTATTGACGCAATGGCTGGCCTGGTGTGTGCCGTGTTCATCGTTCTGACTTGTAATATCGTTACCGGTATTATGCTGGGCTTTGTGACACTGGTCGTAGGCCGTGTCTTTGCTCGCGAATGGCAAAAGTTGAATATTGGTACGGTGATCATTACTGCCGCACTGGTCGCATTTTACGCGGGTGGTTGGGCAATCTAATAGATTCTCCGCGCCTTTCAGCGCGGAGATTTCTTTCACAGAGGATTCTCACCGCTGGCAACAATACGCTGCTGGCGGACTCGCCTGAGTTCTCTTTCAGTAAGCAACTGCAGCGCCTGTGTCGGGCAAGATTCAACACAGGCTGGCCCCTCTTCCCGCTGTTCACAGAGATCGCATTTCACAATTTGTTGTCGGGTATCCCCCGGCAACGACTGAATGGTGATCATTCCAAACGGGCACGCACTGACGCAACTCTGACAGCCAATACAACGGGCAGAATTGGTCTGCACCACCTGCTCGCCCATCGTCAGCGCCCCCACGGGGCAAGCGCCAACACAAGGGGCGTTTTCACACTGATGGCACATCACCGGCGCACTGATGCTGTCCAGTCGCTGTACCTTCAGCCGGGGTAAAAAGACATCGGCATTCAACTCCTGTTCTGAAGGGTGAGCGACCACACAGGCTACTTCACAAGTACGGCAGCCAATACAGTCAGCCGGATTAACGATAATTAACGATTTCATCACGATGCCTTCGTATCAAACAGAGTTAACATATCGCGCGCCGCCTGCCTTCCTGCGGCCATTGCAGTGACAACCAGATCCGCGCCATGAACTGCATCACCACCAGCAAAGACTTTTTTCAGATGCGTCTGGGTAGGTAAATACCCGACGTCACCGGTTTGAATCAGGCCCCATTTATCGAGTTTAATTCCGCTGCCCTGCAACCACGGCATGGCATGCGCCTGGAAACCAAAGGCCATAATCAGAACATCGGCGGGCAATTCAAACTCTGAACCCGCTACCGGACGAGGACGACGGCGACCATCCGGCCCCGGCTCACCCATGGCGGTACGAATCAGGCCCACCGCAGTTAAACGCCCATCTTCGTCACAAGCGATATATTGCGGTTGAACATTGAACTGAAACTCGACACCTTCCTCGCGCGCATTAACCACCTCTTTGCGCGAGCCCGGCATACTGACTTCATCACGACGATACGCGCAGGTCACGCTGGCGGCATTGAGGCGGATGGAAGTCCGCAAACAATCCATTGTCGTATCGCCACCGCCCAATACCACGACTCGCTTACCTTCCACGTCCGTCAGCGGATACTCTTCAGACTCCGGCAATCCCATGAGCTGGCGGGTATGGGCAGTCAGGAACGGTAGAGCCTGAATGACACCGGGCGCATCTTCATGCGGCAGATCTGCTCGCATCATCCCGTAAGTCCCCACGCCGATGAAAACTGCATCATATTCAGAAGTTAAATCGCTAAAGGTAATATCGCGGCCAATTTCACAGTTAAGATGGAAGTCGATTCCCATTGCGGTGAATATCTCTCGCCGCTGGCTTAATACCGTTTTATCGAGTTTGAAAGGAGGTATGCCAAAAGTCAGCATACCGCCAATTTCTGGATGGCGATCAAAGACATCAACCTGAACTCCCGCGCGCGCCAGAATATCAGCACACCCTAATCCTGCAGGCCCAGCGCCAATCACCGCCACTTTTTCGCTACGGGGAACAACTTTACTGACATCGGGACGCCAGCCCATCGCCAGCGCGGTATCGGTGATGTAGCGTTCCAGATTACCGATAGAGACTGCGCCAGAGTGATCTTTCAAAGTACATGCGCCTTCACAAAGACGGTCCTGTGGGCATACCCTGCCGCAGATTTCTGGTAAGGAACTGGTCTGGTGGCAAAGTTCTGCCGCTTCAATAATATTTCCTTCCTGTACCAGACGGATGTAATCCGGAATAGCGTTATGCAGCGGGCAATGCCAGTTGCAGTTAGCTTTTTCGGCACAATAAACACAGCGGTCACTCTCATAAGTCGCTTGCAGTGGATCCAGCCCGCAATAGATTTCGCCAAAGTGGGTTTTCCGTTCACTCGCTGAAATTTTATCTGCGCCTTTACGCGAGTTAACAGGGAGCATCGCTGCACTGCGAGATGGCTGAGCGTCTGATGACGCTTTTCCTGCTGCCGTTTTGCGCTGGCGGGCCACCTTTATCTGCTGTAGCCCTTTATCGTCCATCAGTCGTAACGCCTGTGTTGGGCAGACTTCAATACAGGCTTGCGTGCCGGAACTGCGCTGGTTACAAAGGTCGCATTTCTGCGCAATCGTATCGACCATCTCAACGACGCCAAAGGGGCAAGCGATTGCGCATCTTTTACAACCAATACATTTTTTCTCGTCCAGTTGTACGCTATCGGACTGGAAAGTCAGAGCATTAACCGGACAAGCCGTAACGCAAGGGGCATTGTTGCAGTGATGGCAGGCCACCGGATTCGCAGCCTGGCCTTTCCCTACAACGTGGATACGCGGTCGAAAGTCACTGTGACTCAGCGGCCAGTTTTCTTGATTGTGTGCCACCGCACAGGCAATTTCACAAGCATGACAGCCTATACATTCCGCAGCTTCAGCAGCGATAAACTTATTCATTTGCATCCCTTTCATTTAATGAGTTATGTCTTCTCAAATTTCGCGATGCAATAAACGGGCATATATTAGGTAGCATGACCGTTTTAATTATAATTTTGCGACTGAGTTCAAATTATTGCCCCTCAATCTATGCCGCTTTCATTATTTCAACATTGCCGATCAAAAGAGTGCTATCCAGATAAAAACGATTAAATGCGAGAGTACGACATGCCAGAATGATTAATGAAATATCAATATGAGAAAATTACAGATAATTCCATTGTCAGGTTCTCTTCTCATTTTCGTGGTTTAACCACGATTATGTGATTGCCTCCGCAATTCCTGTCTCTAACTCCCCTTCCTCGCAAAAACTGGCACTCCACGAGCATGTGTTTAGACAGTTTCATTAACGTAAACGGTTGCTTTTTACTCTGGCGGGCGAAAGGAGAAACACTGATGAGCGCCATAGATTCCCAACTTCCCTCATCTTCTGGGCAAGACCGCCCAACTGATGAGGTTGACCGCATATTATCACCAGGAAAGCTGATCATACTCGGTCTGCAACACGTCCTTGTCATGTACGCAGGTGCAGTCGCTGTTCCTCTTATGATTGGTGACCGACTGGGCCTCTCAAAAGAAGCTATTGCGATGCTCATTAGCTCGGATCTCTTTTGCTGCGGGATCGTCACATTATTGCAATGTATCGGTATCGGCCGCTTTATGGGGATCCGCCTGCCGGTGATTATGTCGGTGACCTTTGCTGCTGTAACACCAATGATAGCCATTGGGATGAACCCGGATATCGGCCTGCTGGGGATATTTGGTGCCACTATCGCCGCGGGTTTTATCACCACATTATTAGCGCCACTTATCGGTCGCTTGATGCCTTTATTCCCGCCACTGGTTACCGGTGTGGTTATTACTTCTATCGGGCTTAGCATCATTCAGGTGGGTATTGACTGGGCCGCCGGAGGTAAAGGGAATCCGCAATATGGTAATCCCGTTTATTTAGGTATCTCCTTTGCCGTCTTAATTTTTATCTTGCTCATTACTCGCTATGCGAAAGGATTTATGTCCAACGTCGCCGTATTACTGGGGATTGTATTTGGCTTTTTACTTTCGTGGATGATGAATGAAGTCAATTTATCCGGGCTACATGATGCTTCATGGTTTGCGATTGTTACGCCGATGTCGTTTGGTATGCCGATTTTCGATCCCGTTTCCATTCTGACCATGACTGCCGTGTTAATCATCGTGTTTATCGAGTCGATGGGGATGTTCCTGGCACTGGGTGAAATAGTCGGTCGTAAACTCTCTTCGCACGATATTATTCGCGGGCTGCGTGTCGATGGCGTAGGGACAATGATAGGCGGCACGTTTAACAGCTTCCCCCACACGTCATTTTCTCAAAACGTTGGCCTGGTTAGCGTGACGCGCGTTCATAGCCGCTGGGTGTGTATTTCTTCGGGAATTATATTAATCCTGTTTGGCATGGTGCCAAAAATGGCGGTGCTGGTAGCCTCCATTCCGCAATTTGTGCTGGGCGGCGCTGGTCTAGTGATGTTCGGCATGGTACTGGCGACAGGGATTCGAATTCTGTCGCGCTGTAACTACACCACCAACCGTTACAACCTCTATATTGTGGCGATCAGTCTCGGCGTTGGCATGACTCCGACGCTCTCTCACGATTTCTTTTCTAAGTTACCGGCCGTACTGCAACCGCTGCTACATAGCGGCATTATGCTCGCAACCCTTAGCGCCGTTGTGCTGAACGTCTTCTTTAATGGCTATCAGCATCATGCTGACCTGGTGAAGGAATCCGTCTCTGATAAAGATTTAAAAGTCAGGACAGTACGTATGTGGCTTCTGATGCGCAAGCTGAAGAAAAATGAGCATGGAGAATAATATGAATTTTTTAATGCGCGCTATATTCAGTCTGTTGTTGCTTTTTACTCTCTCTATTCCTGTCATTTCTGACTGTGTTGCAATGGCCATTGAAAGTCGCTTCAAATATATGATGCTACTTTTTTAAATGGTTTTTACCTGTCGGCATCCGCTCAAAACGGGCGGTTGTCGATAAACGCTCACTTGGTTAATCATTTCACTCTTCAATTATCTATAATGATGAGTGATCAGAATTACATGTGAGAAATTATGCAAACGGAACACGTCATTTTATTGAATGCACAGGGAGTTCCCACGGGTACGCTGGAAAAGTATGCCGCACACACGGCAGACACCCTCTTACATCTCGCGTTCTCCAGTTGGCTGTTTAATGCCAAAGGACAATTATTAGTTACCCGCCGCGCACTGAGCAAAAAAGCGTGGCCTGGCGTGTGGACTAACTCGGTTTGTGGGCACCCACAACTGGGAGAAAGCAACGAAGACGCAGTGATCCGCCGTTGCCGTTATGAGCTTGGCGTGGAAATTACGCCTCCTGAATCTATCTATCCTGACTTTCGCTACCGCGCCACCGATCCGAGTGGCATTGTGGAAAATGAAGTGTGTCCGGTATTTGCCGCACGCACCACCAGTGCGTTACAGATCAACGATGATGAAGTGATGGATTATCAATGGTGTGATTTAGCTGATGTATTACGCGGTATTGATGCCACGCCGTGGGCGTTCAGTCCGTGGATGGTGATGCAGGCGACAAATCGCGAAGCCAGAATACGATTATCTGCATTTACCCAGCTTAAATAAAAAACCCCGACATTTGCCGGGGTTGTGAGCATAACGTAATGCTTATTTCACCGGACGCATCGCCGGGAACAGAATAACGTCGCGGATGGTATGGCTGTTGGTGAACAGCATTACCATACGGTCGATGCCAATCCCCAGACCTGCTGTCGGCGGTAAGCCATGTTCCAGTGCGGTAACGTAATCTTCATCGTAGAACATCGCTTCGTCGTCACCTGCGTCTTTCGCGGCAACCTGATCCAGGAAGCGTTGCGCCTGATCTTCCGCGTCATTCAGCTCGCTAAAGCCGTTACCGATTTCACGACCACCGATGAAGAACTCAAAGCGGTCTGTGATTTCCGGGTTAATGTCGTTACGACGCGCCAGCGGAGAAACTTCTGCCGGATATTCAGTAATGAAGGTCGGCTGAATCAGATGTGCTTCTGCCACTTCTTCGAAGATCTCGGTAACGATACGGCCTAGACCCCAGCTCTTCTCAACGTGGATACTGATAGATTCAGCAATCGCTTTCGCAGAGTCGAAGTTGTCCAGATCCGCCATGTCGGTTTCCGGGCGATATTTCTTGATCGCTTCACGCATGGTTAGTTTTTCGAACGGTTTACCGAAGTCCAGCGTCACGTCGCCGTAGGTCACTTCCGTCTTACCGAGAATATCCTGTGCCAGAGTACGGAACAGCGATTCAGTCAGCTCGATCAGATCTTTGTAATCTGCGTAAGCCATGTAGAGTTCCATCATGGTGAACTCTGGGTTATGACGTACGGAGATACCTTCGTTACGGAAGTTACGGTTGATTTCGAATACACGCTCGAAGCCACCGACCACCAGACGCTTGAGGTACAGTTCCGGCGCGATACGCAGGTACATGTCGAGATCCAGCGCGTTATGGTGGGTGATAAACGGACGCGCAGCGGCACCGCCAGGGATCACCTGCATCATCGGCGTTTCAACTTCCATAAAGCCGCGGTTCACCATGAACTGGCGAATACCAGAGAGGATCTGCGAGCGCACTTTAAAGGTGTTACGGGATTCATCGTTAGAGATGAGATCCAGATAACGCTGACGATAGCGCGCTTCCTGATCCTGCAAGCCGTGGAATTTATCCGGCAGCGGACGCAGTGCTTTGGTCAGCAGACGCAGCTCGGTACAGTGGATAGACAGTTCGCCGGTTTTGGTTTTGAACAGTTTACCTTTCGCGCCGAGGATGTCGCCGAGGTCCCATTTTTTGAACTGCTCGTTGTAAACGCCTTCCGGCAGATCGTCACGGGCAACGTACAGCTGAATGCGACCGCCAACGTCCTGCAGGGTAACGAAAGACGCTTTACCCATAATACGACGGGTCATCATGCGGCCAGCAACGGCGACTTCGATGTTCAGCGCTTCCAGTTCTTCGTTCTCTTTACCGTCGAATTCTGCGTGCAATTGGTCAGAGGTATGATCGCGACGGAAATCGTTCGGGAAGGCAATCCCCTGCTCGCGCAGGTTCGCCAGCTTCTCACGACGCGTTTTCAGTTCATTGTTAAGATCGACTACCGCGTCAGCGCCCTGTGCGTGTTGTTCAGACATGTTGGTTCCTCATAACCCTGCTTTCAAACTTGCTTCGATAAATTGATCCAGGCTGCCGTCCAGCACGGCCTGCGTGTTGCGGGTTTCTACCCCAGTGCGCAGATCTTTAATGCGGGAGTCATCAAGGACATAAGAACGAATCTGGCTGCCCCAGCCGATGTCAGATTTGTTATCTTCCATCGCCTGTTTCTCGGCATTTTTCTTCTGCATCTCCAGTTCATAAAGCTTCGCTTTCATCTGCTTCATGGCCTGGTCTTTGTTCTTGTGCTGGGAACGGTCGTTCTGGCATTGGGTCACGATCCCGGTTGGGATGTGAGTAATACGCACCGCAGATTCGGTACGGTTAACGTGCTGACCGCCCGCGCCGGACGCGCGATAAACGTCAATGCGCAAATCCGCCGGGTTGATTTCGATATCAATATCATCATCAACTTCCGGATAAACAAACGCGGAGCTGAACGACGTGTGGCGACGACCGCCGGAGTCAAACGGGCTTTTACGCACCAGGCGGTGAACGCCAGTTTCTGTACGCAGCCAGCCGTAAGCGTAATCGCCGGAGATTTTGATCGTCACGGATTTAATACCCGCCACTTCACCTTCCGACTCTTCGATGATTTCAGTTTTGAAACCACGCGATTCTGCCCAGCGCAGATACATACGCTCAAGCATGCTCGCCCAGTCCTGTGCTTCCGTACCGCCAGACCCCGCCTGAATATCGAGGTAGCAGTCGGCGCTGTCATATTCGCCAGAGAACATACGGCGGAACTCAAGCTGCGCCAGTTTTTCTTCCAGGGCGTCGAGTTCAGCAACGGCTTCGTTAAAGGTTTCTTCGTCGTCAGCTTCTACAGCCAGTTCCAGCAGACCAGAAACATCTTCCAGCCCCTGTTTCATTTGGTCGAGGGTGTCGACAACGGCTTCGAGGGAGGAACGCTCTTTACCCAGCGCCTGTGCGCGTTCGGGTTCGTTCCAGACATCCGGCTGTTCCAGCTCGGCGTTTACTTCTTCCAGACGCTCTTTCTTGGCGTCGTAGTCAAAGATACCCCCTAAGAACGTCGGAGCGTTCCGTGAGGTCCTGAATGCGATTATTTACCGGATTAATTTCAAACATGGTCTGATTTCTTTTATTGAGCTAGTCAAAATGCGGTGATAAGAGCGGGATTGTACCCAATCCACGCTCTTTTTTATAGAGAAGATGACGCTAAATTGGCCAGATATTGTCGATGATAATTTGCAGGCTGCGGTTGCCGCGAAACTCGTTGATATCGAGCTTATAAGCCAGTTGCACTTCACGCACGCCGTTATCCGGCCAGAGGGCGGTATCGACATTAAAAGCAATACCATCCAGCAGTGGACCGCCGCCGACCGGTTCGACCATCACCTTCAAATGACGTTCGCCCACCAGCCGCTGTTGCAGCAGACGGAAATGACCGTCAAACAGCGGCTCCGGGAACATCTGCCCCCACGGGCCAGCATCGCGCAGCAACTGCGCCACTTCCATGGTCATTTCGGCCGGGCTTAACGGACCGTCTGACACCACTTCGCCTTGCAATAGCGAAGGGTCCAGCCACTCTGTAACCAGTTCGCCAAACCGTTGTTGAAAGAGTTCGAATTTATCCTCTTCCAGCGACAAACCCGCCGCCATCGCATGACCGCCAAACTTCAGTATCATGCCAGGGTAGAGTGTGTCTAATCGCTCCAGTGCATCACGCATATGCAGCCCCTGAATGGAGCGACCTGAACCTTTCAGCGTACCATCACCTGCTGGCGCAAAGGCGATAACCGGACGGTGAAAACGCTCTTTGATGCGCGAAGCCAGAATACCGACAACGCCCTGATGCCATTCGGGGTGATACATTGCCAGCCCGCCGGGTAGCGTGTCGCGACTTCGCTCCAGTTTCTCGCACAGGGTCAGGGCTTCAACTTGCATTCCTTGTTCGATCTCTTTTCGCGTCTGGTTTAGCGCATCGAGTTCATTTGCCAGCACGCGCGCTTCGCCGATGTTGTCGCACAGCAAGAGCGCCACACCGACGGACATATCGTCCAGTCGTCCGGCAGCATTGAGACGTGGCCCCAGCGCAAAACCTAAATCGCTGGCGGCGAGTTTTTGTGCATCACGGTTTGCCACTTCCAGCAGCGCTTTAATCCCTGGACGGCACTTTCCGGCACGGATGCGACTCATCCCCTGCCAGGTCAGAATGCGATTATTAGCGTCCAGCGGCACGACGTCCGCCACTGTTCCCAGCGCGACCAGATCCAGCAGTTCTGCCAGGTTAGGAATTGCGATGCCACGCTCATCAAACCAGCCCTGATCGCGCAAAAAGGTGCGCAGCGCCAGCATCAGATAAAACGCCACACCCACGCCTGCCAGTGATTTCGACGGGAAATTACAGTCGCGCAAGTTAGGGTTAATGATCGCTTCCGCTGCGGGTAATGTTTCGCCCGGCAAATGGTGATCGGTAACAATAACCGGAATGCCCAACGAGCGAGCGTGTTCAACGCCCGCATGGGAGGAAATACCGTTATCCACCGTGACAATTAACTGCGCGCCACGGGCATGGGCCTGATCGACTACTTCCGGGCTTAAGCCGTAACCGTCTTCGAAACGGTTTGGTACCAGATAGTCGATATTGCTGCAACCAAGCGAGCGCATCGCCAGCACGCTTAGAGCCGTGCTGGTCGCGCCGTCGGCGTCAAAATCGCCGACCACAATAATCCGCGTTCCTTCGCGAAAAGCGTTGTAAAGGATCTCAACGGCCTTTTCGACGCCGCTCAGTTGCTGCCAGGGCAACATACCTTTAACACTGCGTTCCAGTTCTTGCGCACTGCGCACGCCCCGGCTGGCGTATAAACGGCGCAGCAAGGGAGGCAATTCAGCGGGCAAGTCTGCCGTTTCATCGACTTCACGGCGACGAAGTTGTATCTGTTGTTTCACGCGAATTATTTACCGCTGGTCATTTTTTGGTGTTCGTCGAGGAATTCTTTCATCTCTTTCGGCGGCTGGTAACCCGGAACAAGTGTGCCATTGCTCAGCACAACTGCCGGAGTACCGCTAACGCCAAGCTGGACGCCAAGTGCGTAATGGTCGGCAATATCCACGTCGCAGCTGGCTGGTGCGACGCTTTTACCTGCCATCACATCATCAAACGCTTTGTTTTTATCTTTCGCACACCAGATAGCTTTCATTTCTTTCTCTGCATCGCTGTCCAGCCCCTGGCGCGGGAAAGCAAGATAACGCACGGTGATCCCCAGCGCGTTATAGTCTGCCATTTGCTCATGCAGTTTGTGGCAGTAACCACAGGTAATATCAGTAAACACGGTGATGACGTGTTTTTCCTGCGGCGCTTTATAAACGATCATCTCTTTTTCAAGCGCATTCAACTGCTTTAACAGCATCTTATTGGTGACATTGACCGGAGCCGTGCCGCTAACGTCATACATTGGCCCCTGAATGATATGTTTACCATCATCGGTGATGTACAACACGCCGCTGTTAGTCAGAACTGTCTTCATGCCAGCTACGGGCGCGGGCTGAATATCGCTGCTTTTGATGCCCATTTTGGCTAACGTTTGTTGAATTGCCGCGTCATCAGCCTGAGCAAAACCTGAAAACGCCGCTAACAAAGTAAACAACATAAAACCTTTCTTCATAAATCTTCCCGTTCTTTTCAGACATCACGCCCGCGGGTGATGCTGTTGATGAAGTTGCCGCAGACGCTCGGTAGCGACATGCGTATAAATTTGCGTGGTGGAGAGGTCGCTGTGGCCCAGTAGCATCTGCACCACGCGTAAATCCGCACCATGATTTAATAAATGAGTGGCAAAAGCGTGACGCAACACATGCGGTGACAGCTTTTCGCTGTCGATACCCGCCAGCACAGCATAATGTTTAATGCGGTGCCAGAAGGTCTGTCGCGTCATCTGCTGCGCACGCTGGCTGGGAAACAACACGTCAATTGACACACCATTCAGCAGCCACGGACGCCCATGTTCCAGATAGGTTTCCAGCCAGTAAACCGCCTCTTCACCTAACGGTACCAGGCGCTCTTTGTTGCCTTTACCAATGACCCGCACTACGCCCTGACGCAGGCTGATATCACTCATTGTCAGTCCGACCAGTTCAGAGACACGCAGCCCGGTAGCATACAACACTTCAAGCATGGCTTTATCGCGTAGCTCCAGTGGCTGATCAATTAATGGTGCCTGTAATAAACGTTCGACCTGCGCTTCGCTTAAATCTTTTGGCAAACGCTGGGGCAATTTCGGTGAAGCGAGATGCGCACTGGGATCGTCTTCACGAAACTTTTCGCGATAAAGATACTGGAACAATCGGCGCACTGCACTCAGCAAACGCGCTGAGCTGGTGGCTTTATACCCGCCCTCCAGCCGTTCTGCCAGTAATGCCTGCAAATCGTCACTTTGCGCCGTCGCCAGCGTCAACCCGCGGTGATGCAACCACTCCACCATCATTGACAGATCGCGACGGTAAGCGTTCAACGTATTTTCAGCCAGATTTTTTTCCAGCCACAGAGCATCAAGAAACTGCTCGATGCGTGCCAGATCCTGTTTCACTTGCGCCCCTTATGGTCACTCATTTGATCCATTATGCCTTATTGTGCCGTGACTAAAGCGATTCTGATACACTAGCCGCAAAAGCCACAGCAGAATCGAGAAGCTTACGTTATGAATATGGGTCTTTTTTACGGTTCCAGCACCTGTTACACCGAAATGGCGGCAGAAAAAATCCGCGATATTATCGGCCCAGAACTGGTGACCTTACATAACCTCAAGGACGACTCCCCGAAATTAATGGAGCAGTACGATGTGCTCATTCTGGGTATCCCGACCTGGGATTTTGGCGAAATCCAGGAAGACTGGGAAGCCGTCTGGGATCAGCTCGACGACCTGAACCTCGAAGGTAAAATTGTTGCGCTGTATGGGCTTGGCGATCAACTGGGATACGGCGAGTGGTTCCTCGATGCGCTCGGTATGCTGCATGACAAACTCTCGACCAAAGGCGTGAAGTTCGTCGGCTACTGGCCAACGGAAGGATATGAATTTACCAGCCCGAAACCGGTGATTGCTGACGGGCAACTGTTCGTGGGTCTGGCGCTGGATGAAACTAACCAGTATGACCTTAGCGACGAGCGTATTCAGAGCTGGTGCGAGCAAATCCTCAACGAAATGGCAGAGCATTACGCCTGATCTCACTGACGGCTTAGCGCATATGCTTTGCCGTCATCTTTATCTTTGCGTCTCTTGTTGCAACAAAATCCGCCGTAAATCCCGCCATTCGGCTTCGTCCATGCTGTCGGCTGCCAGCCATAAATGTTGCCGTTTACCGCCATCAGAACGTAAACGCAGCATCATGCCGCTCTTAATCATCCACGGTGCTTTGACGATGCTCCACTCCTGCCCTTGCCAACGCAAACGCCCGTCCATCAACAAGCGAATTTCCCCCTGGCGAGCATTAATACGCCGCTGGCTGCGAACGCAATCAAACACCACCAGCGAAAGTAACACCATCCATAACGGGGTGTAACTGAGTGGCCAGGGCATGAGTAAAATAACAGCGGCAACCAGCCCATGAATCAGCAAGGAAAGCCACTGTGCGCGCCAGGAGACGCGCAAATCAGATTGCCACAGGACCACGTTCCCGGTTCCGTGTCTGGATGAGTCGGACCATCATTTCCAGTTCTGCATCGGCCGGTTTACCGTGATTCATCAGCCAGTTAAACAGGTCCGGATCGTCACATTCCAGCAGACGAATAAAGATGCGTTTTTCGTCATCGCTTAAGCTGTCGTACTCATGTTCGAAAAACGGCATGATTGAAATATCGAGTTCGCGCATACCACGGCGGCATGCCCAATGAATGCGGGCTTTGTTGTTAATGTCCATCTTCTTCCTGTCTCACGAAAATCCAGTACCCCGCTATTGTAACGTGTTTTTCGCCTTCTTTTACGGGAATATCAGTAAACACCATCGCGATCGCGAAATTAATTCACAACAATTCAATGGCTTCATTTTTTTGGAAGTCGCCTCGCAGAAGGCACAGATCGCGTAGTGAAAGCACTTGCATTGCCTCATAGCTCTTTTACCATTAGTCATTAATACGCCGTTAAGCAACTCAGGACTCTATTATGGCTTTTACACCTTTTCCTCCCCGTCAGCCTACGGCTTCTGCCCGTTTACCGCTGACGCTGATGACGCTTGATGACTGGGCGCTTGCCACCATTACTGGCGCGGACAGCGAAAAATATATGCAGGGTCAGGTGACAGCAGATGTCAGCCAGATGGCAGAAGATCAGCACCTGCTCGCCGCCCATTGCGACGCCAAAGGTAAAATGTGGAGCAATTTACGTCTGTTCCGCGACGGCGATGGCTTTGCATGGATTGAACGGCGCAGCGTGCGTGAACCGCAGCTGACTGAACTGAAAAAATATGCGGTATTCTCTAAAGTGACCATCGCGCCAGACGACGAGCGTGTGCTGCTTGGTGTTGCCGGTTTTCAGGCGCGCGCCGCGCTGGCAAATCTCTTTAGTGAACTGCCTTCGAAAGAAAAACAGGTAGTTAAAGAAGGCGCGACCACTTTGCTATGGTTTGAACACCCGGCAGAACGTTTCCTGATCGTAACCGATGAAGCTACTGCTAATATGCTGACCGATAAACTGCGCGGTGAAGCGGAACTGAACAATAGCCAACAGTGGCTGGCATTAAACATTGAAGCTGGTTTCCCGGTGATTGATGCCGCCAACAGCGGGCAGTTTATCCCACAGGCGACCAACCTCCAGGCGCTGGGCGGCATCAGCTTTAAAAAAGGCTGCTATACCGGACAAGAGATGGTGGCGCGAGCAAAATTCCGTGGTGCCAACAAACGCGCGCTCTGGTTGCTGGCAGGTAGCGCCAGCCGACTGCCGGAAGCTGGTGAAGACTTAGAGCTGAAAATGGGCGAGAACTGGCGTCGTACCGGTACGGTGCTGGCTGCGGTAAAACTGGAAGATGGTCAGGTCGTGGTACAGGTCGTCATGAATAACGATATGGAACCGGACAGCATCTTCCGCGTACGCGACGATGCGAATACACTGCATATCGAGCCGCTGCCGTATTCGCTCGAAGAGTAAATCTCTGTATCGCATCAGGCATTTATCGCCTGATGCGACGCTGACGCGTCTTATCATGTCTGGGATTTGATGCCTTTATCACAACAGGGACGAGGCCCGTAGATCGGATAAGGCGTTCACGCCGCATCCGGCGGTTGCGCTCCGATGCCTGATGCGACGCTGGCGCGTCTTATCAGGCCTACAAAGGCATACCCATTACGCCTGCCCAATATACAAATAGATCGCCAGAAAGTGGCACACACTACCGCCGAGCACGAAGCCGTGCCAGATGGCATGGTTGTATGGAATGCGTTTGCAGACGTAGAAAATCACCCCGAGCGAATAAACCACGCCGCCTACCGCCAGTAAGGTAACGCTGCCCGCCGCGAGCTTAACTGCCATTTCATAAATTACCACCAGCGACAGCCAGCCCATCGCCAGATAGGTCACCAGAGATAAAATTTTGAATCGGTGCGCGATGGTCAGTTTAAACAGAATACCCAGCAATGCCAGGCTCCAGATAACAATCATCAACCCGCGCGCTAACGGAGAATCCAGCCCCACCAGCAAAAACGGCGTGTAGGTTCCGGCAATCAACAGGTAAATAGCGCAATGGTCAAATTTCTTCAGCCACATTTTTGCCCGTTGATGAGGAATGGCGTGATAGAGCGTCGAAGCGAGGAACAGCAGGATCATACTGCCGCCATAGAGGCTGTAACTGGTTATCGCTGTGGCGCTGGCATTGAGATCCACCGCCTGAACCAGTAGCAACACCAGCCCAACGATACCAAACACCAACCCAATGCCGTGACTGACGCTGTTGGCAATTTCCTCTGCCAGCGAATATCCCTGCTTAATGAGGGGCTTCTGAACCATAACTTACTCCGGAGAAACGTACACGCACATGTATACCTCTCCAGCGTAACTGAGAATAGTTCCAGTGAACACCTGTTAGCTAAAATAAATTCTGATTTGAGACTAATCTCCTAAAAATCATGAAATTAAATGCGAAATTTCAACTAACAGACGTGAGTTCAATTTAAAGACATTTAAATTCAATCACATAAAACTGTGTCTGACCGGGATAGATGTCGGCAATGACCTTTATCAGTTCAGTCAGGGTCATATTTTCCTGCTCTGCATGTTTTTCCGTCAGCGTATCCAGCGTTACGGTTGAGGTTGCGGTGACTTCAATCGTGCAAAAATAACCGTCATCTTCAAAACGCCCGACACGAAGCACATCACCCGTTTTGAAGTGCGATTCAGACTCGTCGCGGATGGTGATGGTTTTACGCCCAGCCAGAATGTCATCCTGGAAACGTTGAAAAAAAGTGATGTCGTTTGGCTGCATGGTACTATTTCCTGTAAGAATTGACTCATCTGGAGCCTATGATAGTGAAAAAACTCACCTTACCGAAAGATTTCTTATGGGGCGGCGCAGTTGCCGCTCATCAGGTCGAAGGCGGCTGGAACAAAGGCGGCAAAGGGCCGAGCATTTGTGACGTTCTGACCGGTGGCGCACACGGCGTGCCGCGCGAAATCACCAAAGAAGTCTTGCCAGGCAAATACTATCCAAACCATGAAGCCGTTGATTTTTATGGTCACTACAAGGAAGACATCAAGCTATTTGCCGAAATGGGCTTCAAATGTTTTCGGACTTCCATCGCCTGGACGCGTATTTTTCCAAAAGGTGATGAAGCTCAGCCAAACGAAGAAGGGCTGAAGTTCTACGATGATATGTTCGATGAACTGCTGAAATACAACATCGAACCGGTGATCACCCTCTCCCACTTTGAAATGCCTCTGCATCTGGTGCAGCAATACGGTAGCTGGACCAACCGTAAAGTGGTTGATTTCTTTGTCCGTTTCGCGGAAGTGGTGTTTGAACGCTATAAGCATAAAGTCAAATACTGGATGACCTTCAACGAAATTAACAACCAGCGTAACTGGCGTGCACCGCTGTTCGGTTACTGCTGCTCCGGCGTGGTTTATACCGAGCATGAGAACCCGGAAGAGACGATGTATCAGGTGCTGCATCACCAGTTTGTCGCCAGCGCCCTGGCGGTGAAAGCTGCGCGTCGCATTAACCCGGAGATGAAAGTCGGCTGTATGCTGGCGATGGTGCCGCTCTATCCCTACTGCTGTAACCCGGACGATGTGATGTTCGCTCAGGAGTCGATGCGCGAACGCTACGTCTTTACCGATGTGCAGCTACGCGGCTATTACCCGTCCTATGTGTTGAACGAGTGGGAGCGTCGCGGATTTAACATCAAAATGGAAGACGGCGATCTCGATGTACTGCGCGAAGGCACCTGCGATTATCTTGGTTTCAGCTATTACATGACCAACGCAGTGAAGGCCGAAGGCGGCACCGGCGATGCGATCTCTGGTTTCGAAGGCAGCGTACCGAACCCGTATGTTAAAGCGTCTGACTGGGGCTGGCAGATTGATCCAGTAGGTCTGCGCTATGCCCTTTGCGAACTGTATGAGCGTTATCAGAGGCCGCTGTTTATTGTCGAAAACGGTTTTGGCGCTTACGACAAAGTGGAAGAAGATGGCAGCATCAACGACGACTACCGCATTGACTACCTGCGCGCCCATATCGAAGAGATGAAAAAAGCGGTGACTTACGATGGCGTGGATCTGATGGGCTACACACCGTGGGGCTGCATCGACTGCGTATCGTTCACCACCGGGCAGTACAGCAAACGCTACGGCTTTATCTATGTGAATAAACATGACGACGGTACTGGCGATATGTCGCGTTCACGTAAGAAGAGCTTTAACTGGTACAAAGAGGTGATTGCCAGCAACGGCGAGAAGCTTTAAGTCGATGAAGTACCGGATGCAATACTTGTTGCATCCGGTCAGACAACTTCCCTGTTTTATTTCCCGCCCGCTAAATCGATAAAACTTCCCGTGACGTAAGAGGCTTTATCACTTAGTAGCCAGACAATGGCCTGCGCGACCTCTTCTGCCTGTCCACCACGCTGCATGGGGATGTTCGACTTAACGCGATCGACGCGTCCAGGCTCGCCGCCGCTGGCGTGCATTTCGGTATAAATAAACCCTGGCCGCACGCAGTTAACGCGGATCCCCTGCGCGGCGACTTCCAGCGATAGTCCGGTGGTTAACGTATCAATCGCCCCTTTCGATGCCGCGTAATCAACATATTCCCCTGGCGAACCCAACCGTGAGGCCACCGAAGAGACATTGACGATAGCGCCGCCACTGCCACCATTTTTAAGCGCCATGCGTTTTACCGCCTCGCGGCAGCAGAGAAAATATCCCGTCACGTTGGTGGAAAGTACTCGGTTGATTCGCTCTGCGGTAAGGTTTTCAACGGTGCACTGGGTAAACAAGATCCCGGCGTTATTGACCAGCGCTGCTAGCGGTTCATCGTGCTGATCGATTGCTGTAAACATCGCAACGACCTGGTTTTCGTCGCTGATATCCGCCTGGAGCACGAATGCTTTGCCACCGGCTTGCGTTATTAAGTTCATCACTTCCTGCGCCGCGTGGAGGTTTTGCTGATAATTAACCGCCACCGTATACCCTTCTTGCGCCAACAGTAATGCAGTTGCCCGCCCGATGCCGCGACTGCCACCGGTCACAAGTGCTATAGCCATTTGTTTTTCCGAGAAAAATTCATTCGTTGACGTATCTTTGAGATTGCTAACAAACTGGCTCAATCTTCAATGTTGGCACGCTTTTCCCCCTCGCCCTTTCAGGGAGAGGGCCGGGGTGAGGGTAAATATTCGCGCCAGTGCCGGCCTGTTCCCCTCACCCTCTCCCCAAAGGGGCGAGGGGACTGTCTGAGCACTTTTGTACTTTGTCATCTGACTAAAAAGGCGCCGAAGCGCCTTTAGAAAATAGTCGAATCAGTGAATTACTGGTATTCGCTAATCGGTACGCAGGAGCAGAACAGGTTACGGTCGCCGTAAACATCATCCAGACGTTTCACTGTCGGCCAGTATTTGTCTGCCACGCCTGCCGGGAATACCGCAACTTCACGGCTGTACGGATGCGCCCACTCGGCGACCAGTTCGCTCTGAATGTGCGGCGCGTTCACCAGCGGGTTATCTTCCAGCGGCCAGACACCGGCTTTCACCTGGTCAATTTCTGCGCGGATAGCCAGCATCGCGTCGATAAAGCGATCCAGTTCCACTTTGCTTTCAGATTCAGTCGGTTCAACCATCAGCGTACCCGCCACCGGGAACGACATCGTCGGCGCGTGGAAACCGTAGTCGATCAGGCGCTTGGCAATATCCAGCTCGCTGATGCCGGTTTCTTCTTTCAGCGGGCGAATATCGAGAATACATTCGTGCGCCACGCGACCGTCGCGACCGGTATACAGCACCGGGAAGGCATCCTGCAGGCGGCTGGCAATATAGTTGGCGTTGAGGATTGCCACCTGGCTTGCTTTTTTCAGCCCTTCTGCGCCCATCATGCGGATGTACATCCAGCTGATTGGCAGGATAGAGGCGCTACCGAACGGTGCCGCAGAAACTGCGCCCTGACGGGTTAACATGCCTTCGATTTGCACCACGCTATGACCCGGTACAAACGGTGCCAGATGCGCTTTCACACCGATCGGTCCCATACCCGGACCACCACCGCCGTGCGGAATGCAGAAAGTTTTATGCAGGTTGAGGTGCGAAACGTCCGCGCCAATAAAGCCCGGCGAGGTGATGCCAACCTGGGCGTTCATGTTCGCGCCATCAAGGTAAACCTGACCGCCGAACTGATGCACGACTTCACACACTTCACGGATCGTTTCTTCATACACGCCGTGGGTAGAAGGATAAGTCACCATGATACAGGAGAGGTTATCGCCCGCCTGTTCCGCTTTCGCGCGCAGATCAGTCAGATCGATGTTGCCGTTTTTATCACACGCCACAACCACCACCTGCATTCCTGCCATATGTGCAGAAGCGGGGTTAGTTCCGTGCGCAGAAGCCGGGATCAGGCAGATATCGCGATGCCCTTCGTTGCGGCTTTCATGATAATGACGAATCGCCAGCAGGCCCGCGTATTCGCCCTGTGCGCCGGAGTTCGGCTGCATACAAACGGCGTCGTAACCGGTCAGTTTCACCAGCCAGTCAGCCAGCTGCGCAATCATCTGCTGATAACCTTCAGCCTGTTCCGGCGGGCAAAACGGGTGCAGTTCGGCAAATTCCGGCCAGGTGATTGGGATCATCTCGGCGGCGGCGTTCAGTTTCATGGTGCAGGAACCCAGCGGGATCATCGCCTGATTCAGCGCCAGATCTTTACGCTCCAGCGAGTGCATATAGCGCATCATTTCGGTTTCGCTGTGGTAGCGATTAAACACCGGATGAGTGAGGATTTCGTCGTCGCGCAGCATCGCAGGCTGAATAGAGCGGCTGTCGTGAGCCACGTCTTTGTCCAGCGTGTCGATCTCCAGCCCGTGGTTATCGCCCAGCAGCACGCTGAAAAGCTGCATTACGTTTTCACGCGTGGTGGTTTCATCAAGGGTGATCCCAACCGCGTTCAGGATATCGCTACGCAGGTTGATTTCAGCCGCTTCGGCACGCGCCAGTACGCCCGCCTTGTCGGCCACTTCCACACACAGAGTGTCGAAATAGTGCGCATGGCGCAGCTTCAGACCTTTTTGTTGCAGGCCTGCCGCCAGGATATCGGTCAAACGGTGAATGCGGTTAGCGATACGTTTCAGGCCAACCGGGCCGTGATAAACGGCATACAGGCTGGCGATGTTTGCCAGCAGTACCTGGGAAGTACAAATGTTGGAGTTCGCTTTCTCACGGCGGATATGTTGCTCGCGAGTCTGCATCGCCATGCGCAGCGCGGTATTGCCAGCTGCATCTTTCGATACACCGATAATACGGCCCGGCATTGAGCGTTTGTATTCATCTTTCGCCGCAAAGAATGCCGCGTGTGGGCCACCGTAGCCCATCGGCACGCCGAAGCGTTGCGCCGAACCAAAAACAATATCCGCGCCCTGTTTACCCGGCGCAGTTAACAGCACCAGCGCCATAATATCGGCGGCAACGCTGACCACAATTTTGCGTGATTTCAGTTCGCTAATAAGCGCAGTGTAGTCGTGAATTTCACCGGTAGTGCCTACCTGCTGTAACAGCACGCCGAAGACGTCCTGATGGTCGAGCACTTTTTGCGCGTCATCGACAATCACTTCAAAACCAAAGGTTTCGGCACGAGTACGGACCACATCCAGCGTTTGCGGATGCACATCGGAAGCCACGAAGAAGCGGTTGGCATTTTTCAGTTTGCTGACGCGTTTCGCCATCGCCATTGCTTCGGCGGCAGCGGTGGCCTCGTCCAGAAGAGAAGCAGAGGCCATATCCAGTCCAGTCAAATCCAGCGTTACCTGCTGGAAGTTGAGCAGTGCTTCAAGGCGGCCCTGGGAGACTTCAGGTTGATACGGAGTGTACGCGGTATACCAGCCCGGATTTTCCAGCATGTTACGCAGGATAACCGGCGGTAGCTGCACGGCGGTGTAACCCATGCCGATGTAAGACGTGAAGCGTTTATTGCGACTGGCAATAGCCTTGAGTTCTGCCAGTGCGGCGTATTCGGTCGCCGGTGCGCCAACCTGCGGCGGGGTCGCAAGCTGAATATCTTTCGGTACAATCTGGCCGGTCAGCGCGTTTAACGATTGTGCGCCAACGGCATTCAGCATTTCTTGCTGTTGCGCGGCGTCCGGTCCGATATGGCGTTCAATAAAAGCGCCGCTGTTTTCAAGCTGGCTTAACGTCTGTGTCATGAGCGATGGTTCCTGAAACGTGCAGTGAATTGTGAACCTCTCTCCTTACGAAGAGAGTGAGGGTGAGGCATAAATTTTCCTCACCCTGATCCTCTCCCGCAGAAGAGGAATAAAGCCGTTACTCGTCTTCTAACAATGCTTCGTATGCGGTCGCATCCAGCAGTGATTCCAGTTCGCTTTCATCGCTGGCTTTGATTTTAAAGATCCAGCCACCTGCATACGGTTCGCTGTTCACCAGTTCCGGGGAATCGCTCAGTGCGTCGTTTACCGCCACGATTTCACCGCTTACTGGCGCATAAATGTCTGACGCCGCTTTTACTGATTCGGCAACCGCGCAGTCATCGCCCGCGCTAACCGTTGCGCCCACTTCCGGCAGGTCAACAAACACCATATCGCCTAACAGCTCCTGAGCATGTTCGGTAATACCAACGGTGTAAGTGCCGTCGGCTTCTTTACGCAGCCATTCGTGTTCTTTGCTGTATTTCAGTTCTGCTGGTACGTTGCTCATCAATCAATCTCCAAAAAAGTAAATCACGCGACGGCTTTGCCGTTACGCACAAAAACAGGTTTTGTCACTTTAACCGGCATTTCACGGTTGCGAATTTGCACAATCGCCGTTTCGCCAATACCTTCCGGCACGCGCGCCAGCGCAATGCTGTAACCCAGCGTCGGGGAGAAAGTACCGCTGGTGATAATGCCTTCATGCTGGTTGCCCTGCGCATCGGTAAAGCGTACCGGCAGTTCATTACGCAGCACGCCTTTTTCGGTCATCACCAGACCAACCAGTTTTTCTGTACCATGCTCACGCTGCACTTCCAGGGCTTCACGACCGATAAAGTCACGATCTGCCGGTTCCCAGGCGATAGTCCAGCCCATGTTGGCGGCTAAAGGAGAAATAGTTTCGTCCATCTCCTGACCATAAAGATTCATGCCCGCTTCCAGACGCAGCGTGTCACGCGCGCCCAAGCCACATGGCTTAACACCCGCTTCCACCAGCGCACGCCAGAAATCGGCCGCTTTTTCATTGGGCAGCGCAATTTCATAGCCCGCTTCACCGGTATAACCAGTGGTGGCAATAAACAGATCGCCCGCCTGCACGCCAAAGAACGGTTTCATCCCTTCCACCGCCTGATGCTGGGCGTCATTAAACAGTGTGGCAGCTTTTGCCTGCGCATTCGGCCCTTGCACGGCAATCATGGAAAGGTCATCACGAACGGTAATTTCGATGCCGAAAGGTTCAGCGTGTTGGGTAATCCAGGAGAGGTCTTTTTCGCGGGTGGCGGAGTTAACAACGAGGCGGAAGAAATCTTCAGTAAAGTAGTAGACGATGAGGTCATCTATCACACCGCCAGAGGCATTCAACATCCCCGAGTAAAGGGCTTTGCCGCTTTTGGTGAGCTTCGCCACATCGTTCGCCAGCAGATAACGCAGAAACTCCCGGGTGCGGCTGCCGCGGAGATCGACGATGGTCATATGTGACACATCAAACATTCCGGCATCGGTACGTACCGCATGATGTTCGTCGATTTGCGAACCGTAATGCAGCGGCATCATCCAGCCGTGGAAATCCACCATGCGAGCGCCGCAAAGCGTGTGTTGTTCGTACAAAGGAGTCTGTTGTGCCATCTTGTCCTCATTGAATAAGCGGGGCTGACAACTTTTCATGGTGAAATTATCACCACGAAACCCAGCATCGGAGCCACTCCCGGTCCCCAACGCAATCGTTCTCTTTTGCCTGAACTTACCACCGAAACAGACTGTTAACCATAAGGTAAAATTGATCATCACATTAGCTTATGGTTAAAAAACGCCAAAATCGCGACAGAATAAAAAACCAAAAAACACACCAGTTTCTATATAAAGATGATGCCATTAGAAAGCTAATTTGAATAAGGCAATATTAAGAGCTAAAAAAATGTCAAAAAACACTAAATCAAAAAATAATGACATTAGAAAATATAATGCGAAAACGGAGGTGAAATTAGTTTATTTCAAATGAGGAAAATCTCCCGGCGAAAAAACCGGGAGATGAAAGTGTGATGGGTATCAAATAAACAGCAGAAGAGAAATTTTTAGCGCAGCCATTCAGGCAAATCGTTTAATCCCATTGCCTGGCGGATAAGTTGTGGTTTAACGCCAGGAAGCGTGTCGGCCAGTTTCAAACCAATATCACGCAGCAGTTTTTTCGCCGGATTGGTACCGGAAAACAGATCGCGGAATCCCTGCATACCAGCCAGCATCAGCGCCGCACTGTGCTTGCGGCTACGCTCATACCGGCGCAGGTAAATGTACTGCCCGATGTCTTTCCCCTGACGATGCAACCGTTTCAGTTCAGCAATCAGCTCTGCAGCATCCATAAAGCCGAGATTTACTCCCTGCCCCGCTAGCGGGTGAATGGTATGCGCGGCGTCGCCCACCAGCACCAGACGGTGCGCGGCAAACTGGCGCGCATAACGCCCCGTCAGTGGGAACACCTGACGCGCGCTCTCAACCTTGCATAAGCCCAGGCGATTATCAAAAGCGATATTTAACGCGCGATTAAATTCATCTTCACTTGCCTGCTGCATCCGCTGCGCTTCCTCTGGCGACAGTGACCAGACAATTGAGCAAAGATGCGGATCGCTAAGCGGTAAAAAGGCCAGAATGCCTTCGCCATGGAAAACCTGCCGCGCCACCGCATCATGCGGTTCTTCCGTGCGAATGGTCGCTACCAGCGCGTGATGCTGATAATCCCAGAAAGTCAGCGGAATATCTGCTTTGTTGCGCAACCAGGAATTAGCACCGTCCGCGCCAATCACCAGACGCGCCGTTAACATGCTGCCATCTTTCAGCGTCAGGAAAGTTTCATTTTCTCCCCAGGCGACCTGCTGTAATTCTGCGGGGGCCAACAGAGTGATATCTGACGACTGCTGCGCTTTGTTCCACAGCGCGTAGTGAATCACTGAGTTTTCAACGATATGCCCAAGATGGCTATAGCCCATGCTTTGATCGTCAAACGAAATGTGACCAAAACTGTCTTTGTCCCACACTTCCATACCGTGATAACAACTGGCCCTACGAGAGAGAATGTCCTGCCAGACGCCAAGACGGGTGAGTAATTTTTCGCTGGCGGCATTGATAGCCGAAACGCGCAGTTGTGGTGGTGCATCCGCCGCCAGAGGTTCCGGTACGCGCTGCTCCAGTACGGCAACGCGTAAGCCGCTCCCCTGTAAGCCGCAGGCAACCGCCAGCCCCACCATGCCGCCACCAACAATGGCTACATCAACACTTTGCATTGTTTATTCCTTAAAACCGCCTTCAACGCGCCACCCAACCGAGGGTGCGCTGCGCCAGCACATCGCGTGCCGGGGTGAATAATTCCATCGTCATCAGTCCGATGTTGCGCCCGACAACCAGCGGTGCCCAACGGTTGGCAAAAAGATGTACCAGGCTGTCCGTGACGCCGATGGTTGCTTCGCGATCGCTCTGTCGACGCTGCTGATAGCGGCACAATATGCCGTAATCACCGATGTCTTCTCCGCGCTCATGCGCCTGAGTCAGGGTTTCCGCAAGGCTCATGACATCTCGCATACCGAGGTTAAACCCTTGCCCGGCAATCGGGTGCAGAGTTTGCGCCGCATTGCCCACCAGCACGGTACGATGGGTAATAGCTCTGGCGGCGCGGGTTAACGCCAGCGGATAAGCACTGCGTTTACCGGCGTGGGTAATTTTTCCAAGTCGCCAGCCAAAGGCCGACTGGAGTTCACGGCAAAACTTCTCGTCGCTCCACGACAGCACCTCTTCGCGCCGTTCCAGTGGATGACACCAGACCAGCGAACAGCGTCCGTCAGACATCGGCAACATCGCCAGCGGGCCATGTTGCGTGAAGCGTTCAAAAGCGCGGCCTTCGTGCGCAACGGAAGTCGCAACGTTGGCAATCACGGCCAGTTGTTCGTAAGGCTCCTGCTGCCAGTCAACGCCGCACGCGGTGGCTAACGCTGAATGGGTGCCATCAGCTGCTACCAGCACGCGGCCCGTCAGCGTCTCGCCACTCTCCAGCGTCACTTCAACGTGACTCTGAGTACGGGCAACGTTAGCCACGCGATCAGGGCAATGCAGCGTTACGCCAGGTGCTTTACGCAGCAATGCAAACAGCCGTTGCCCGACATTGTGCAATTCGACAACCTGTCCCAGCGCCGCCAGTTGGTAATCTTCTGCGGCGAGGGTGACAAATCCAGCGTGACCACGATCGCTGACATGCACGGTGGTGATGGCAGTTGCGCAATCCGCCAGAGATTGCCAGACGCCGATGCGCGCCAGTTGCTGACAGGTACCCGCCGCCAGCGCTATCGCTCGTCCATCAAAGCCCGGATGAGCATGTGACTCTGGCGCAGTCGCTTCAATCAAATGTACCGGCAGCGCCCCGTGACTTAACCGGGAAATAGCCAGCGCCAGCGTCGCGCCCGCCATGCCGCCACCGACGATGATTACGCTCATTGCTTTCTCGCAGCAGCCATCAACGCTTCGATTTCTTCCGGCTTTTTCACCACGCTGGCGGTGAGGTTTTCGTTACCGGTTTCGGTAATCACAATGTCGTCTTCAATACGAATGCCGATACCGCGATATTGTTCTGGCACTTCTGCATCCGGCGCAATATACAGCCCTGGCTCTACGGTCAGTACCATGCCCGGTTCCAGAATGCGCGAGCGATCCTGACCATAAACGCCAACGTCATGGACATCTAGCCCTAACCAGTGGCTAAGGCCATGCATAAAGAAAGGACGATGGGCGTTCTGAGCGATCAGTTCATCAACATCACCTTTCAGAATGCCGAGTTTTACCAGGCCGCTAACCATGATGCGCACCACTTCACCAGTGACTTCCAGAATGGAAGTTCCCGGACGATACAGGCGCAAGCTGGTTTCGAGAGACTCCAGCACAATGTCGTAGATTTCACGCTGGGCCTGAGTGAATTTGCCGTTGACCGGGAAGGTGCGGGTAATATCGCCAGCGTAACCTTTGTATTCGCAACCCGCGTCAATCAACACCAGGTCGCCGTCGCGCATTTCACACTCGTTTTCGGTGTAGTGCAGAATGCAGCCGTTTTCACCGCTGCCGACAATGGTGTTATAGGACGGATAGCGCGCACCGTGGCGGTTAAATTCGTGGTGAATTTCGCCTTCCAGATGGTACTCGAACATTCCCGGACGGCATTTTTCCATCGCCCGGGTATGTGCCATGGCGGTGATTTCTCCCGCGCGGCGGAGTACGGCAATCTCTTCTGGCGATTTGAACAGGCGCATTTCATGAACAACAGGACGCCAGTCGATCATCGTTGCCGGTGCGGTGAGATTTTGCCGCGAACCTTTACGCAGTTTTTCCAGCGCACTGTTCACGATTTCATCAGCATATGCATATTCGCCCTGGGCATGGTAAACCACATCCAGGCCGTTAAGTAGTTGATAAAGTTGCTGATTGATTTCGCTGAATGCCAGTGCGCGGTCAACGCCCAGTTTCTCTGGCGCGGCATCCTGGCCTAAGCGACGGCCAAACCAGATCTCCGCCGTCAGGTCGCGAACGCGGTTAAACAGAACGCTGTGGTTATGAGTGTCATCGCTTTTAATCAGCACCAGCACCGCTTCCGGTTCGTTAAAGCCGGTGAAGTACCAGAAGTCACTGTTCTGACGATAGGGGTATTCGCTGTCGGCGCTACGTGTTACTTCTGGTGCAGCAAAAATCAGCGCGGCGCTGCCGGGTTGCATTTGCTCCACCAGGGCCTGACGGCGACGCTGAAACTCTTGCCGGGATATCTCACTCATAACACTCTCCTTACGTTTTTTGTTTTTAGTGTAGAGTCGGTTTTTGTACTTCTGGCGCGGTCGGTTGCGGATGAGTAAAGGTGTCGTGGCATAACAGCGCGGCAACACGAACGTATTCGATGATCTCTTCAAGCGACATTTCAAGCTCTTCCTGATCTTCGTCTTCGTCGTAACCCAGTTGCGCAATGTTACGCAGATCGTCGATAGCTTCACCGGTTTCGCCGGTCACTTTATCCAGCTTCGGTTGCGTAACGCCAAGACCAAGCAGGAAGTGATTAACCCAACCTGCCAATGCATCAGCCCGATCGAAAACGCTGACATCATCGCCATCAGGCAGATAAAGCTGAAAAAGGAAGCCGTCATCCTGCAGGGCATCGCTGGTGGCAGAGTGCATTTTACGCAGTGCCTGTGCCAGCTCATGACCGAAAGCCATGCCTTCGTTCGTCAGGTCGTGAAGTAGCGGTAGCCATGAGCTGTCATCGTTACCGCCACATATCATCCCACTGATTAAACCATGCATCTCAGCAGGGGTCAGACCCGTCCCTTGTTGGTTCAGATACTGGTTCATTTCGTTGTAACCAGGCATTTCGTTCTGTATAGACATAAGCATTCGTCGTCAAAGGGAGGAATATTCATGATATGCTACCACTTTGGGCCCTGGTGGACCAGAAAAGGGCTTGTCTCTTCTCATCAGGGTAGCTATAGTGTCGCCCCTTCGCAGACCATGGGTCTAAAGACGAAGGCAGCGCAGTCAATCAGCAGGAAGGTGGCATGTCTGCACAACCCGTCGATATCCAAATTTTTGGCCGTTCACTGCGTGTGAACTGCCCGCCTGACCAAAGGGATGCGTTGAATCAGGCAGCGGACGATCTGAACCAACGGTTGCAAGATCTGAAAGAACGCACTAGAGTCACAAATACTGAACAGTTGGTCTTCATTGCCGCATTGAATATCAGCTATGAGTTAGCGCAAGAAAAAGCGAAGACTCGTGACTACGCGGCAAGTATGGAACAGCGTATTCGGATGCTGCAGCAGACCATAGAACAAGCGTTACTTGAACAAGGTCGCATCACCGAAAAAACTAACCAAAACTTTGAATGACACTTTTCGGTTTACTGTGGTAGAGTAACCGTGAAGACAAAATTTCTCTGAGATGTTCGCAAGCGGGCCAGTCCCCTGAGCCGATATTTCATACCACAAGAATGTGGCGCTCCGCGGTTGGTGAGCATGCTCGGTCCGTCCGAGAAGCCTTAAAACTGCGACGACACATTCACCTTGAACCAAGGGTTCAAGGGTTACAGCCTGCGGCGGCATCTCGGAGATTCCCTTCTTATCTGGCACCAGCCATGACGCAACTACCAGAACTCCCACTGACATTATCCCGACAAGAAATCCGCAAAATGATTCGGCAACGTCGTCGTGCGTTAACGCCGGAACAACAGCAGGAAATGGGTCAACAAGCCGCTACCCGGATGATGACTTATCCCCCGGTGGTGATGGCGCATACGGTCGCTGTATTCCTCTCTTTTGATGGTGAACTCGACACCCAGCCGCTAATAGAACAACTCTGGCGCGCCGGTAAGCGCGTATATCTTCCAGTTTTGCATCCCTTTAGTGCCGGTAATTTGCTGTTCCTGAATTACCATCCGCAAAGCGAACTGGTGATGAACAGGTTGAAGATCCATGAGCCAAAACTGGATGTGCGTGACGTGCTACCCCTTTCCCGATTAGACGTGCTGATCACACCGCTGGTCGCCTTTGATGAGTACGGTCAGCGCCTGGGAATGGGCGGTGGTTTTTATGATCGGACCTTACAAAACTGGCAGCACTATAAAACGCAACCGGTGGGTTATGCGCATGATTGTCAGTTGGTGGAAAAACTCCCCGTTGAAGAGTGGGATATCCCTCTTCCTGCGGTGGTTACACCGTCGAAAGTCTGGGAGTGGTAAGGGCGATACACCTGCATCGCCCTGATTGACATCGTTGATTCTTTAACCTAATTTAGTGAGTAAGGGTAAGGGAGGATTGCTCCTCCCCTGTGACTGACTGTTAATAAGCTGGGAAACTTATGAGTAACAGTACAATCAGTATGATGGCAAGTCGCATCATAACCCTTCTCCTTCAAGCCCTCGCTTCGGTGAGGGCTTTACCGTTACAGCCCCATGCTGCCCAGCTATCGTAAGCTCTCTTTAAATAACCACAACGCATTGATCTACCTTTAAATCTTTTCTTCGAGCGTGCTCGAAAAACCCCATGCAAAACAGAGATAATTTTTGGGAAAAAGGATCTATTACGGCAGTAAACGTGGGCGATGAAGTGGCTATCAAAAAGTTCGGTTCAGGGCGATGCACCCCGTATCGCCCTGATTGACATCGTTGATTCTTTGACCTAATTTAGTGAGTAAGGGTAAGGGAGGATGACTCCTCCCCTGAGACTGACTGTTAATAAGCTCCGAAACTTATCAGTAACAGTACAATCAGTATGATGACAAGTCGCATCATAACCCTTCTCCTTTAAGCCCTCGCTTCGGTGAGGGCTTTACCGTTACAGCCCCATGCTGTCCCGCCATCGTAAATCCCCATTAAATAAACACAACGCATTGATCTGATTTTGATTTATTTTCTGGAGCAGACTCGCAAAGTAGAATGCGCAACGCGGCAACGGTGTGGAGAAGGGATAAAAAAACGGGCAAGTCAGTGACCTGCCCGTTAATTTTCAGAGAAGGGGAATTAGTACAGCAGACGGGCGCGAATGGTACCCGGAATAGCTTTCATTGCCTGCAGCGCTTTTTCGGCAACGTCTTCGTCAGCTTCAATATCAATAACTACATAACCCATCTGGGCGGAAGTTTGTAGATATTGCGCGGCGATGTTGACGCCCTGCTCGGCGAAGATTTTGTTCAGCGCAGTTAGCACGCCCGGACGGTTTTCGTGGATGTGCATCAGACGACGACCACCATGCAGTGGCAGCGAGACTTCCGGGAAGTTCACCGCAGAGAGCGTTGAGCCATTGTCAGAATACTTGATCAATTTACCCGCAACTTCCAGGCCGATATTCTCCTGCGCTTCCTGAGTCGAACCGCCAATGTGTGGCGTCAGAAGGACGTTGTCGAATTCACACAGTGGAGAGGTAAATGGATCGCTATTGGTCGCCGGTTCCGTCGGGAATACGTCGATTGCCGCCCCCGCCAGATGTTTGCTCGCCAGCGCATCACACAGCGCCGGAATATCCACCACAGTACCGCGCGAGGCATTAATCAGCAGCGAGCCGGGCTTCATTAGCGAAATCTCTTTCGCGCCCATCATATTTTTGGTGGACGGATTCTCTGGTACATGCAGACTCACCACATCGCTCATATTCAGCAGGTCAGAAAGATGCTGTACCTGAGTGGCGTTGCCCAGCGGCAGTTTGTTTTCAATATCATAAAAGTAAACATACATTCCCAGCGATTCAGCCAGAATGCCCAATTGCGTACCAATATGACCGTAGCCGATGATACCCAGCTTTTTGCCGCGCGCTTCAAAAGAACCCGCCGCCAGTTTGTTCCACACGCCACGGTGCGCTTTAGCATTGGCTTCCGGCACGCCGCGCAATAGCAGCAGCAGTTCGCCAATCACCAGCTCCGCAACAGAGCGCGTATTTGAGAACGGTGCGTTAAATACCGGGATCCCGCGCTTTGCCGCCGCATCCAGATCAACTTGGTTTGTTCCGATACAGAAACAGCCAATAGCGACCAGTTTTTCTGCGGCGTTGATCACGTCTTCAGTCAGATGGGTACGGGATCGCAGGCCGATGAAGTGGGCATCGCGGATGGATTCTTTTAATTGTTCATCATCCAGCGCGCCTTTGTGAAATTCGATGTTGGTGTAACCAGCTGCACGAAGGCTTTCCAGCGCCTTTTGGTGCACGCCTTCTACCAGCAGAAACTTAATCTTGTCTTTCTCCAGCGATACCTTTGCCATTTACCCAATCCTGTCTTTTGAAATGTTGTGTGCGGATTTGCATCCGCCTTTCAACATATCAAAAAATAATATTGCGGCAATATGAACGTTTGCGTCGCGATGTTGAGGAAATATCACGCAAAGGTAATTCTTGGATGAATATGCTGGTTTAGAGGATTTATTTAGAGCAATCGACAATTGCCTGGTAAAAGCGTGACACATGTCACCAAATTTAATGAAGAGAATTTTTTTAACGGGGGAGGTTCCCCCGTCAGATCATTTCACAATGGTTTTGACACCGTCAGGTGTGCCAATCAGCGCAACGTCCGCGCCACGGTTAGCAAACAAGCCAACAGTCACCACGCCAGGAATCGCATTTATGGCGTTTTCCATCGCTATCGGGTCAAGGATTTCCATGCCGTGGACGTCGAGGATCACGTTGCCATTATCGGTCACCACGCCCTGACGGTATTCCGGACGACCGCCCAGTTTCACCAGCTGACGCGCCACTGCACTACGTGCCATCGGGATAACTTCTACTGGCAGCGGGAATTTACCCAGAATATCAACCTGCTTGGAAGCGTCTGCAATACAGATAAATTTTTCTGCAACCGAAGCAATGATTTTTTCACGGGTCAGCGCCGCGCCGCCGCCTTTGATCATTTGCATGTGGCCGTTGATTTCATCTGCGCCATCAACGTAGATGCCAAGGCTGTCGACTTCGTTGAGATCAAAAACGTGAATGCCGAGGCTTTTCAGTTTTTCAGTGGAAGCATCTGAACTGGAAACGGCCCCTTCAATCTGGCCTTTCATTGTACCGAGCGCGTCAATAAAGTGTGCGGCGGTGGAACCTGTACCTACACCAACAATGGTGCCGGGCTGAACATACTGAAGTGCCGCCCATCCTACTGCTTTTTTCAATTCATCCTGCGTCATGATCGTTTCGCCTGTGGTATGAAATTTCACACGCATTATATACAAAAAAAGCGATTCAGACCCCGTTGGCAAGCCGCGTGGTTAACTCATCCATAAAATATCGCGCAATGGCGGGCATCCCCTTTCGCCCCGCAAATAAAGCATACAACGGTCTGGGTATGCCGCTCCACGGTGCGAACAGAGGCAATAACGCCACGCCATTCAACATAACCAGGGCGCGAAGTCGCTAAGCGAAATGCAATAGCGCAAATCCCTGATCTTTTAAGCTGCGCGTTTAACCATTGATACAAATGTTACCCGCCGACGGCTGCGGTATATGCAACCTGACACAAAATTGTGTCATAGTGCAGGAAAAAGCATTTACCAGGAGCAGACAACAGCAATGAAACGCCCGGACTACAGAACATTACAGGCACTGGATGCGGTGATACGTGAACGAGGATTTGAGCGCGCGGCACAAAAGCTGTGCATTACACAATCAGCCGTCTCACAGCGCATTAAGCAACTGGAAAATATGTTCGGGCAGCCGCTGTTGGTGCGTACCGTACCGCCGCGCCCGACGGAACAAGGGCAAAAACTGCTGGCACTGCTGCGCCAGGTGGAGTTGCTGGAAGAAGAGTGGCTGGGTGATGAACAAACCGGTTCGACTCCGCTGCTGCTTTCACTGGCGGTCAACGCCGACAGTCTGGCGACGTGGTTGCTTCCGGCACTGGCTCCTGTGTTGGCTGATTCGCCTATCCGCCTCAACTTGCAGGTAGAAGATGAAACCCGTACTCAGGAACGTCTGCGCCGCGGCGAAGTGGTCGGCGCGGTGAGTATTCAACATCAGGCGCTGCCGAGTTGCCTTGTCGATAAGCTCGGTGCGCTTGACTATCTGTTCGTCAGCTCAAAACCGTTTGCCGAAAAATATTTCCCTAACGGCGTAACGCGTTCGGCATTATTGAAAGCACCTGTGGTCGCCTTTGACCATCTTGACGATATGCACCAGGCCTTTTTGCAGCAAAACTTCGATCTGCCTCCAGGCAGCGTGCCCTGCCATATCGTTAATTCTTCAGAAGCGTTCGTACAACTTGCTCGCCAGGGCACCACCTGCTGTATGATCCCGCACCTGCAAATCGAGAAAGAACTAGCCAGCGGTGAACTGATTGACTTAACGCCAGGGCTATTTCAACGCCGGATGCTCTACTGGCACCGCTTTGCTCCTGAAAGCCGCATGATGCGTAAAGTCACTGATGCGTTGCTCGATTATGGTCACAAAGTCCTTCGTCAGGATTAATCCATCAAATAATGCCTGATAGCACATATCAGGCGTTGTCCTCACTTCTTTTTGTATTCCTTGAATCACATCACAAAATAGACAAATCTCAGGCGGCAAAAAACGACGTCTGAATGCATTTTTTTTGCTGGCGACAAACCTACGTAAAAAGCTCACCGTAGGCGCAAATACCCTCATTTTGATTGCGTTTTACGGAGCAAATAATGTCTAACGTGCAGGAGTGGCAACAGCTTGCCAACAAGGAATTGAGCCGTCGGGAGAAAACTGTCGACTCGCTGGTTCAGCAAACCGCGGAAGGGATCACCATCAAGCCGCTGTATACCGAAGCCGATCTCGATAATCTGGAGGTGACAGGTACCCTTCCTGGTTTGCCGCCCTACGTTCGTGGCCCGCGTGCCACTATGTATACCGCCCAACCGTGGACCATCCGTCAGTATGCTGGTTTTTCAACAGCAAAAGAGTCCAACGCTTTTTATCGCCGTAACCTGGCCGCCGGGCAAAAAGGTCTTTCCGTTGCGTTTGACCTTGCCACCCACCGAGGCTACGACTCCGATAACCCGCGCGTGGCGGGCGACGTCGGCAAAGCGGGCGTCGCTATCGACACCGTGGAAGATATGAAAGTCCTGTTCGACCAGATCCCGCTGGATAAAATGTCGGTTTCGATGACCATGAATGGCGCAGTGCTACCAGTACTGGCGTTTTATATCGTCGCCGCGCAAGAGCAAGGTGTTACACCTGATAAACTGACCGGCACCATTCAAAACGATATTCTCAAAGAGTACCTCTGCCGCAACACCTATATTTACCCACCAAAACCGTCAATGCGCATTATCGCCGACATCATCGCCTGGTGTTCCGGCAACATGCCGCGATTTAATACCATCAGTATCAGCGGTTACCACATGGGGGAAGCGGGTGCCAACTGCGTGCAGCAGGTAGCATTTACGCTCGCCGATGGGATTGAGTACATCAAAGCAGCAATCTCTGCCGGACTGAAAATTGATGACTTCGCTCCTCGCCTGTCGTTCTTCTTCGGTATCGGCATGGATCTGTTTATGAACGTCGCCATGTTGCGTGCGGCACGTTATTTATGGAGCGAAGCGGTCAGTGGATTTGGCGCACAGGATCCGAAATCACTGGCGCTGCGTACCCACTGCCAGACCTCAGGCTGGAGCCTGACTGAACAGGATCCGTATAACAACGTTATCCGCACCACCATTGAAGCACTCGCTGCGACGCTGGGCGGTACTCAGTCACTGCATACCAACGCCTTTGACGAAGCGCTTGGTTTGCCTACCGATTTCTCAGCACGCATTGCCCGCAACACCCAGATCATCATCCAGGAAGAATCAGAACTCTGCCGCACCGTCGATCCACTGGCCGGATCCTATTACATTGAGTCGCTGACCGATCAAATCGTCAAACAAGCCAGAGCTATTATCCAACAGATCGACGAAGCCGGTGGCATGGCGAAAGCGATCGAAGCAGGTCTGCCAAAACGAATGATCGAAGAGGCCTCAGCGCGCGAACAGTCGCTGATCGACCAGGGCAAGCGTGTCATCGTTGGTGTCAACAAGTACAAACTGGATCACGAAGACGAAACCGATGTACTTGAGATCGACAACGTGATGGTGCGTAACGAGCAAATTGCTTCGCTGGAACGCATTCGCGCCACCCGTGATGATGCCGCCGTAACCGCCGCGTTGAACGCCCTGACTCACGCCGCACAGCATAACGAAAACCTGCTGGCTGCCGCTGTTAATGCCGCTCGCGTTCGCGCCACCCTGGGTGAAATTTCCGATGCGCTGGAAGTCGCTTTCGACCGTTATCTGGTGCCAAGCCAGTGTGTTACCGGCGTGATTGCGCAAAGCTATCATCAGTCTGAGAAATCGGCCTCCGAGTTCGATGCCATTGTTGCGTAAACGGAGCAGTTCCTTGCCGACAATGGTCGTCGCCCGCGCATTCTGATCGCTAAGATGGGCCAGGATGGACACGATCGCGGCGCGAAAGTGATCGCCAGCGCCTATTCCGATCTCGGTTTCGACGTAGATTTAAGCCCGATGTTCTCTACACCTGAAGAGATCGCCCGCCTGGCCGTAGAAAACGACGTTCACGTAGTGGGCGCATCCTCACTGGCTGCCGGTCATAAAACGCTGATCCCGGAACTGGTCGAAGCGCTGAAAAAATGGGGACGCGAAGATATCTGCGTGGTCGCGGGTGGCGTCATTCCGCCGCAGGATTACGCCTTCCTGCAAGAGCGCGGCGTGGCGGCGATTTATGGTCCAGGTACACCTATGCTCGACAGTGTGCGCGACGTACTGAATCTGATAAGCCAGCATCATGATTAATGAAGCCACGCTGGCAGAAAGTATTCGCCGCTTACGTCAGGGTGAGCGTGCCACACTCGCCCAGGCCATGACGCTGGTGGAAAGCCGTCACCCGCGTCATCAGGCACTAAGTACGCAGCTGCTTGATGCCATTATGCCGTACTGCGGTAACACCCTGCGACTGGGCGTTACCGGCACCCCCGGCGCGGGGAAAAGTACCTTTCTTGAGGCCTTTGGCATGTTGTTGATTCGAGAGGGATTAAAGGTCGCGGTTATTGCGGTCGATCCCAGCAGCCCGGTCACTGGCGGTAGCATTCTCGGGGATAAAACCCGCATGAATGACCTGGCGCGTGCCGAAGCGGCGTTTATTCGCCCGGTACCATCCTCCGGTCATCTGGGCGGTGCCAGTCAGCGAGCGCGGGAATTAATGCTGTTATGCGAAGCGGCGGGTTATGACGTAGTGATTGTCGAAACGGTTGGCGTCGGGCAGTCGGAAACAGAAGTCGCCCGCATGGTGGACTGTTTTATCTCGTTGCAAATTGCCGGTGGCGGCGATGATCTGCAGGGCATTAAAAAAGGGCTGATGGAAGTGGCTGATCTGATCGTTATCAACAAAGACGATGGCGATAACCATACCAATGTCGCCATTGCCCGGCATATGTACGAGAGTGCCCTGCATATTCTGCGACGTAAATACGACGAATGGCAGCCACGGGTTCTGACTTGTAGCGCACTGGAAAAACGTGGAATCGATGAGATCTGGCACGCCATCATCGACTTCAAAACCGCGCTAACTGCCAGTGGTCGTTTACAACAAGTGCGGCAACAACAATCGGTGGAATGGCTGCGTAAGCAGACCGAAGAAGAAGTACTGAATCACCTGTTCGCGAATGAAGATTTCGATCGCTATTACCGCCAGACGCTTTTAGCGGTCAAAAACAATACGCTCTCACCGCGCACCGGCCTGCGGCAGCTCAGTGAATTTATCCAGACGCAATATTTTGATTAAAGGAATTTTTATGTCTTATCAGTATGTTAACGTTGTCACTATCAACAAAGTGGCGGTCATTGAGTTTAACTATGGCCGCAAACTTAATGCCTTAAGTAAAGTCTTTATTGATGATCTTATGCAGGCATTAAGCGATCTCAACCGGCCGGAAATTCGCTGTATCATTTTGCGCGCGCCGAGTGGATCCAAAGTCTTCTCCGCAGGCCACGATATTCACGAACTGCCGTCTGGCGGTCGCGATCCGCTCTCCTATGATGATCCATTGCGTCAAATCACCCGCATGATCCAAAAATTCCCGAAACCGATCATTTCGATGGTGGAAGGTAGTGTTTGGGGTGGCGCATTTGAAATGATCATGAGTTCCGATCTGATTATCGCCGCCAGTACCTCAACCTTCTCAATGACGCCTGTAAACCTCGGCGTCCCGTATAACCTGGTCGGCATTCACAACCTGACCCGCGACGCGGGCTTCCACATTGTCAAAGAACTGATTTTTACCGCTTCGCCAATCACCGCCCAGCGCGCGTTGGCTGTCGGCATCCTCAACCATGTTGTGGAAGTGGAAGAACTGGAAGATTTCACCTTACAAATGGCGCACCACATCTCTGAGAAAGCGCCGTTAGCCATTGCTGTTATCAAAGAAGAGCTGCGTGTACTGGGCGAAGCGCACACCATGAACTCCGATGAATTTGAACGTATTCAGGGGATGCGCCGCGCGGTTTATGACAGCGAAGATTACCAGGAAGGGATGAACGCTTTCCTCGAAAAACGTAAACCTAATTTCGTTGGTCATTAATCCCTGCGAACGAAGGAGTAAAAATGGAAACTCAGTGGACAAGGATGACCGCCGATGAAGCGGCAGAAATTATCCAGCATAACGACATGGTGGCATTTAGCGGCTTTACCCCAGCGGGTTCGCCGAAAGCCTTACCGACCGCGATTGCCCGCAGAGCTAACGAACAGCATGAGGCCAAAAAGCCGTATCAAATTCGCCTGCTGACGGGGGCGTCAATCAGCGCCGCCGCTGACGATGTACTTTCTGACGCCGATGCTGTTTCCTGGCGTGCGCCATATCAAACATCGTCCGGTTTACGTAAAAAGATCAATCAGGGCGCGGTGAGTTTCGTTGACCTGCATTTGAGCGAAGTGGCGCAAATGGTCAATTACGGTTTCTTCGGCGACATTGATGTTGCCGTCATCGAAGCATCGGCACTGGCACCGGATGGTCGAGTCTGGTTAACCAGCGGGATCGGTAATGCGCCGACATGGCTGCTGCGGGCGAAGAAAGTGATCATTGAACTTAATCACTATCACGATCCGCGCGTTGCAGAACTGGCGGATATTGTGATTCCTGGCGCGCCACCGCGGCGCAATAGCGTGTCGATCTTCCATGCAATGGATCGCGTCGGTACCCGCTATGTGCAAATCGATCCGAAAAAGATTGTCGCCGTCGTGGAAACCAACTTGCCCGACGCCGGTAATATGCTGGATAAGCAAAATCCCATGTGCCAGCAGATTGCCGATAACGTGGTCACGTTCTTATTGCAGGAAATGGCGCATGGGCGTATTCCGCCGGAATTTCTGCCGCTGCAAAGTGGCGTGGGCAATATCAATAATGCGGTAATGGCGCGTCTGGGGGAAAACCCGGAAATTCCTCCGTTCATGATGTATTCGGAAGTGCTACAGGAATCGGTGGTGCATTTACTGGAAACCGGCAAAATCAGCGGGGCCAGCGCCTCCAGCCTGACAATCTCGGCCGATTCCCTGCGCAAGATTTACGACAATATGGATTACTTTGCCAGCCGCATTGTGTTGCGTCCGCAGGAGATTTCCAATAACCCGGAAATCATCCGTCGTCTGGGCGTCATCGCTCTGAACGTCGGCCTGGAGTTTGATATTTACGGGCATGCAAATTCAACGCACGTAGCCGGGGTCGATCTGATGAACGGCATCGGCGGCAGCGGTGATTTTGAACGCAACGCGTATCTGTCGATCTTTATGGCCCCGTCGATTGCTAAAGAAGGCAAGATCTCAACCGTCGTGCCAATGTGCAGCCATGTTGATCACAGCGAACACAGCGTCAAAGTGATCATCACCGAACAAGGGATCGCCGATCTGCGTGGTCTTTCCCCGCTTCAACGCGCCCGCACGATCATTGATAATTGTGCACATCCTATGTATCGGGATTATCTGCATCGCTATCTGGAAAATGCGCCCGGCGGACATATTCACCACGATCTTAGCCACGTCTTCGACTTACACCGTAATTTAATTGCAACCGGCTCGATGCTGGGTTAATGACTCGTCCCGTCACGATCTTCAGCAATATGCTGAAGCATCGTGGCGGTATAACGATGATTTCTGATTGAATAAAGATATTCCTGCATATACATCGGCCTGTGCGGTGCATCAAAATATTTCAGCGTTGCCGGATTCACCAGTCGCCAGGCAAAATGCGGGATCACCGTCAGAAAATGTCCGCACTCCACGGCGCTGATTTTGGCCATAAAACTGTAGGGACGATAAATAATGGTTGGATTGATCCCACAAGGTCGCATATTCGCATCAATCATTGCTTCGAAGTTGGCCCGGTTCTGAAAGCGCATTTGTAGCCAGGGCAGCTCCTGAAGCAGCTCTTGCTCTTGACGCTCTTCATAACGGCGAGAAACGAGAAAGCCCAATCGCAGCGGTGGTAGTTCACTGATAGTCAGGTTTTCCAGTTCCTGAACTCGTGCAGATACATGCTGTGGGGAGATAATAAAATCTAACTGACGGTCAAAAAGATTATCGATAACGCCGTTTTCGCTGAACTCAACTGGCTGGGCGGTCACGCCTTCATACTTATCTCCGAGACTAATCAACTGATCGAAAATAATTGTCGGATAAGTATTATCTATGCCAATCACAATTTCTCGTGAACGACGCCCTGAGTTATGGATTTCATTATCAATCGCAGAAAGCCGTTGATAAACCGGGAACAGTTTTTGATACAGTTCCTGTCCGGCTTTATTGAGGCTGATATTATTATCTTTGCGGGTAAATAGCGTATAGCCAATTTGTTCTTCCAGCGCGGCAATGCTTTTGCCAAATGGCGAAGCCGTCATATGGATTTTTTCTGCCGCCCGGGCAATATTATTGGTTTGCGCTAATAAAATGAAATTGCGCATCTTTTTCGAAATAAAAATGTCCATCCCCCTCCCCCGCATCCTTGTCCGCTTAACCGTTTCAGTCAGCCTATCCTTGATGAAACCGCGAGCAAAGATAGGTGATTACGTCATGGTTTTACAGAAAATTACAGAAAAAGGAGGCAATATCGGGTAAAGGCATTAGCCCGACGAATACGTCGGGCTACAAGTATTATTGTGCGGCAGGTGTTTTAGCGGGTTGTTGATCCACAGGTTCTAACTGGAAGACCACATCGACCTGATCATCAAACTGAATAGCGGCCTGCTCGTAAGTTTCCTGGGCAGACACCGGCGCGGCATCGGCTTTCATCATCCGCACCATTGGGCTGGGCTGATAGTTGGAAACATGGTAGCGCACGCTATATACCGGCCCCAGTTTACGATGAAAGCCGTTCGCCAGTTCCTGCGCCTGATGAATCGCGTTATCAATCGCTGCCTTACGCGCTTTGTCTTTATAGGCATCCGGCTGCGCCACGCCCAGCGACACTGAACGAATTTCGTTAAGACCCGCCTTCAGCGCGCCATCCAGCAAGGAATTCAGTTTGTCTAACTGACGGAGCGTGACTTCCACCGTTCTCACAGCGCGGTAGCCTTTCAGGATACTTTTACCATCCTGATAATCATAATCTGGCTGGGTGCGTAAATTCGCTGAGCTGATATCTTTTTTCGCGATCTGATTGAGTTCAAGGAAGGAAATGTATTGTGCGACGCGCTCATCTGCCTGTTTCTTGGCTGTAGCGGCATCCTTCGCGGCCACGTTAACTTCAATCGCAAGAGTGGCAATGTCTGGCACCGCATCCACACTTGCCGTACCGGAGGTGACAATATGCGGTCCATCCGGCAATTCGTTAGCCTGCGCTGCCATCCCGCTAATACCCATTAATGCCGCCAGGGCGATAACTTTGAACTTCACGTTAGTCTCTCCGTGTTAATTGACTTGCCCAAAATTCAGGACCTCTGGAGGCAAGCTTAGCGCCTCTGTTTTATTTTTCCATCAGATAGCGCCTAACTGAACAAGGCTTGTGCATGAGCAATACCGTCTCTCGCCAGCTGCAAGGCTATAAACCACATGACACATCCCACTACCAGATTGATAATGCGCTGTGATTTTGCCGTGCGCAGGCGCGGTGCCAGCCAGGCTGCGAGAATAGCCAGACCAAAGAACCACAGGAAAGAGGCGCTAATTGTCCCGAGCGCAAACCAACGTTTTGGTTCGACGTCAAGCTGCCCGCCAAGGCTGCCCAGTACAACAAAAGTATCCAGGTAAACATGCGGATTCAGCCAGGTCACTGCCAACATGGTGGCGATAATTTTCCATCTGCCTTGCTTCAGGACTTCGGCACTAGCTAACTCAATATTACTACTCATCGCTGTTTTAAAAGCGCCAAAACCATACCAGAGCAAGAAGACTACGCCGCCCCAGGTGACCAGCGCCAGCAACCACGGCGACTGCATCAATAACGCGCTACCACCAAAAATCCCCGCGCAAATCAGGACCAAATCGCTGATAGCGCAAAGTAAGGCAATCATAATGTGGTACTGACGACGAATGCCCTGATTCATCACAAAAGCATTTTGTGGGCCGAGCGGCAGAATCATAGCTGCCCCAAGAGCAAGACCTTGAAAGTAATAAGAAAACACGTTGGATATTCCGAATTAAGTATCTGATGCAGAGACTATATCGCGGGATTGTTATTAGCGGAAATTGATAATATTAATTGGCAATCAGAATAACTAATAAGAGAGAGGCCAGAGAGTATTATCTGGCCTCAGCGTTGATTACGCAGCTTTGTCTTCTTTCACCCGCTTAAAGTTCACATCCATTTGCGGGTACGGGAAGCTGATACCGGCGGCATCAAATTCACGTTTAATACGCTCCAGCACATCCCAGTACACGTTTTGCAGATCGCCGCTGTTGCTCCAGACGCGGACCACGAAATTAATCGACGATGCACCAAGTTCGTTCAGGCGCACAGTCATTTCGCGATCTTTCAAAATGCGATCTTCAGACTGGATAATATTGGTCAGGATCTGCTTAACCTGATCGATATCGGAATCATACGCCACGCCAATAATAAATTCGTTACGGCGAACTGGCTCGCGGGAGAAGTTAATAATATTTCCGGCAATAATTTTACCGTTCGGAATAACGATAATTTTACCGTCTGCAGTACGCATGGTGGTGGAGAAAATCTGCACACTCAGCACAGTACCGGCTACGCCGCCGAGGTCAACATATTCTCCGGCACGGAACGGGCGGAACATGACAAGTAACACGCCAGCGGCCAGGTTAGAAAGTGACCCCTGCAAAGCCAGACCAACAGCTAAGCCTGCGGCACCGAGTACAGCAATGACTGACGCTGTTTGTACACCCACGCGTCCCAGGGCAGCGATTAGCGTAAAGGCGATAATACCGTAACGGACTAATGCAGAAAGAAAATCAGCAACAGTGGCATCGATTTTACGGGAGATCATCAGGCGATTCACCGCGTTGGAAATCATCCGCGCGATAATCAAACCAACGATGATGATCGCGAGTGCCGCCACGATGTTTACTGCATAACTTAGCAGCAGCGCCTGGTTAGCTACCAGCCAGCTTCCCGCGCCGTTTATGCTATCGACAACATTCAAATCTTCCATTCAATATTCCTTTTCAACTGACTCAAAATGGAGAAATACACTCCGCCGCCTTATGACGGGCAGTCTGACAAGGGTAAACAATAAAGCATAATTTTGCCAAATAGATCACAGATTTCTCATCTGAATCACCTTGCTTTTGGCGAAAAAATCCCCGCAGAGCGGGGCTCAGACAGATATCAATGTGCGCTTTGTCATGCCGGATGCGGCGTGAACGCCTTATCCGGCCTACAAAAACCTGCAAATTCAATATATTGCAGGATACGTGTAGGCCTGATAAGCGTAGCGCATCAGGCAATTTTGCTTTTGGCGAAAAAAAGACCCGCAGAGCGGGCCTTGAGATAAGCAGAAAGGAATATCTTACAGAACGTCGATCGCGTTCAGTTCCTGGAATGCTTTCTCCAGACGAGCGATCATCGAAGTCTGACCGGCACGCAGCCATACGCGCGGATCGTAGTATTTCTTGTTCGGCTGATCTTCGCCTTTCGGGTTACCCAGCTGACTCTGCAGATAAGCTTCGTTCGCTTTGTAGTAGTTCAGAACGCCTTCCCAGGTTGCCCATTGGGTATCGGTATCGATGTTCATTTTCACTACGCCGTAGCTTACGGAGTCTTTGATTTCCTGAGCAGTAGAACCGGAACCACCGTGGAATACGAAGTTCAGGCTGTTGTGCGGCAGGTTGTGTTTCTTAGAAACATATTCCTGAGAATCACGCAGGATGGTCGGAGTCAGAACCACGTTACCCGGCTTGTAAACACCGTGTACGTTACCGAAGGACGCAGCGATGGTGAAACGCGGGCTGATTTTGCTCAGCTCGGTGTATGCGTAATCAACGTCTTCCGGCTGGGTGTACAGTGCAGAAGCGTCCATGTGGCTGTTGTCCACGCCGTCTTCTTCACCACCGGTGCAACCCAGTTCGATTTCCAGAGTCATGCCGATTTTGGACATACGCTCCAGGTATTTAGAGCAGATTTCGATGTTCTCTTGCAGAGATTCTTCAGACAGGTCGATCATGTGAGAAGAGAACAGCGGCTTACCGGTAGCTGCGAAGTGTTTTTCACCCGCGTCCAGCAGACCGTCGATCCACGGCAGCAGTTTCTTCGCGCAGTGGTCAGTGTGCAGGATAACCGGAACACCATAATGTTCAGCCATCTGGTGAACGTGATGCGCACCAGAGATCGCGCCCAGGATAGCAGCACCCTGCGGAACGTCAGATTTCACGCCTTTACCAGCGATAAAGGAAGCACCACCGTTGGAGAACTGAACGATAACCGGCGCTTTAACTTTAGCAGCAGTTTCCAGTACGGCGTTGATGGAGTCAGTACCGACGCAGTTTACTGCTGGCAGTGCGAAGTTGTTTTCTTTTGCTACCTGGAAAACTTTCTGTACGTCATCACCAGTGATTACGCCAGGTTTTACGAAATCAAAAATCTTAGACATGTCTCTTGTCCTGTATCGTCGGGCCTTATACTCATCATACTTCAAGTTGCATGTGCTGCGTCTGCGTTCGCTCACCCCAGTCACTTACTTATGTAAGCTCCTGGGGATTCACTCTCTTGTCGCCTTCCTGCAACTCGAATTATTTAGAGTATGAAAAAATGCGTGCTCTAAAAGCGCGCTGAAACAAGGGCAGGTTTCCCTGCCCTGTGATTTTTTACTTCTTAGCGCGCTCTTCGAGCATCGCTACTGCAGGCAGTACTTTACCTTCCACGAATTCGAGGAATGCGCCGCCGCCAGTGGAGATGTAGGAGATTTTGTCAGCAATGCCGAACAGGTCGATTGCTGCCAGAGTGTCGCCGCCGCCAGCGATGGAGAACGCTTCGCTGTCTGCGATAGCGTTAGCCACGATTTCAGTACCTTTGCGGAAGTTCGGGAATTCGAACACGCCAACCGGACCGTTCCACAGAATGGTTTTCGCATTCTTCAGGATTTCAGCCAGTTCCTGAGCGGAAGCATCACCGATATCCAGGATCTGCTCGTCAGCTTTCACATCGTTAACAGATTTCAGGGTAGCCGGTGCAGTTTCAGAGAACTCGGTTGCTACGCGAACATCAGACGGAACCGGGATGTTGCAGGTGGTCAGCAGACGTTTAGCTTCGTCAACCAGGTCAGCTTCGTACAGGGATTTACCCACATCGTGGCCTTGTGCCGCGATAAAGGTGTTAGCGATACCACCACCAACAATCAGCTGGTCAGCGATTTTAGACAGGGAGTCCAAAACGGTCAGTTTGGTAGATACTTTAGAACCACCAACGATAGCCACCATCGGGCGAGCAGGTTCTTTCAGTGCTTTACCCAGCGCGTCCAGTTCAGCTGCCAGCAGCGGGCCTGCGCACGCAACGTCAGCGAATTTACCGATACCGTGAGTAGAAGCCTGCGCGCGGTGAGCAGTACCGAATGCGTCCATTACGAACACGTCACACAGTGCAGCGTATTTTTTGGACAGGGTTTCGTCGTCTTTCTTCTCGCCTTTGTTGAAGCGAACGTTTTCCAGAACAACCAGTTCACCTTCAGCAACGTCAACGCCGTCGAGGTAATCTTTAACCAGACGAACCGGGTTAGACAGTTTGTCTTTCAGGTAGTTAACAACCGGCAGCAGAGAGAATTCTTCGTTGTACTCGCCTTCGGTAGGACGACCCAGGTGGGAAGTTACCATCACTTTTGCGCCTTGTTTCAGGGCCAGTTCGATGGTCGGCAGAGAAGCACGGATACGCGCGTCGCTGGTTACTTTCCCGTCTTTTACTGGTACGTTCAGATCCGCACGGATAAATACACGTTTCCCAGCAAGATCCAGATCGGTCATCTTAATTACAGACATGGTGAATCCTCTCGTTGATTCTAAAAGTTTTGCAGACGCTGCTTGCGTCTTACCTGAAAGCAACAGTAGCCATAGCTAACGTCGTGTCGAGCATTCGGTTAGCAAAGCCCCATTCGTTATCGCACCAGACCAACGTTTTGATCAGGTGTGCGCCACTGACCCGGGTTTGGGTGCCATCGACAATGGCACTGTGCGGATCGTGGTTAAAATCTACAGAGACCAACGGCAATTCCGTATAGTCAACTATACCATGAAATGCACCTTGTGCTGCTTTTTGCAGCAACAGGTTGACTTCATTGGCTTTTACAGGTTTCTTCACCGTCACGCTTAAATCGATTGCCGTCACATTTATGGTTGGCACACGTACCGCAATCGCTTCAAAGCGATCGTTAAATTGCGGAAAAAATCGTGTGATACCGGCGGCCAGTTTAGTATCGACCGGAATGATCGACTGGCTGGCTGCCCGGGTGCGACGCAGGTCAGGATGGTATGCATCAATAACCTGTTGATCGTGCATGGCGGAGTGAATTGTGGTCACAGTGCCGGACTCAATACCGTACGCATCATCTAACAATTTGATGACGGGAATTATGCAATTCGTGGTACAGGAAGCGTTAGAAACGATGCGGTGTTCCGCACGAAGTTGATCCTGATTGACGCCGTAAACAACGGTCGCGTCGAGATCGTTACTGCCAGGATGTGAAAAGAGCACTTTTTTGGCCCCGGCGGCAATATGCGCTTCGCCATGCTCGCGGGAGCCATATACGCCGGTGCAGTCGAGGACTACATCAACGCCAAGTTCACGCCAGGGGAGCGATTGCAGTGAACGTTCATGCAATACGCGGATGGCGTCATCACCAACAAAAAGTTGATCGCGTTCCTGTCGTACTTCCCATGCAAAACGGCCATGGCTGGTGTCATAATTCAACAAATGCGCCATGCCCGCAGCATCCGCCAGTTCGTTGATTGCCACCACGGTAATTTCCGCCCGGCGTCCGGATTCATACAAAGCACGAACCACATTACGCCCGATGCGACCGAAGCCATTTATCGCTACGCGTACGGTCATAGATCTCCTGCAAGGTTTTCCCTGAGCAAATTTGCCAGACAGAGTAATCCAGCAAATCGTCCGGGGAAACCTTACCTGTCGCAAACTGCGATTGATTGGTTAATTGTCGAACATTTAATCGACTGAAACGCTTCAGCTAGGATAAGCGAAACGTGGAATAAAAGGAATGATTGTCCAGTCAAAGAAAGCAATTATCTGACTTACGTCACGTTTTCAGCCCCGCCCCTGTGGAATTTATTCCACTTTGCAGAATCACGAATAAGCGTAGCAAAATCTTTTCGTTGTGCCGTCACAAACCCTGACTTATATCAGAATATGACTGATGCAGCGTCGATATTATCCGCAATACGTCCGAGTTTCGGAGTACTCCAATGATGACATTGCCCTACCCATATTCTTCCTCCGCACGCTTTTACGCACTGCGCCTCCTCCCCGGGCAGGAAGTTTTTTCCCAGCTACACGCTTTTGCACAGCAGCATCAACTTCATGCCGCCTGGATTGCAGGCTGTACCGGTAGCCTGACTGACGTCGCCTTGCGCTATGCCGGGCAAGAAGGCACCACGCTCCTGAACGGTACATTCGAAGTGATCTCACTAAACGGCACGCTGGAACAGAGTGGTGAGCATCTTCATCTCTGCGTTTCCGATCCACACGGCACGATGCTTGGCGGTCATATGATGCCCGGCTGTACCGTGCGGACCACGCTTGAACTGGTGATCGGTAGCCTTGAGGAACTGGCGTTTAGCCGCCAACCTTGCGCGCTTTCTGGTTACGACGAGTTGCATATTTCCCCCGTTAAATAACTACTTTCAAAGAGGTTTTCTTATGGCGCGTAGCCACTTTTCCAGTCAGGCACTGGTGTTGATCGTTATATCTATCGCCATCAATATGATCGGCGGGCAACTGGCCAGCATGGTCAAATTACCTATATTTCTCGACTCCATCGGCACACTTATTAGCGCGGTACTGCTTGGTCCGGTGATCGGAATGCTGACCGGCTTACTGACCAATTTACTCTGGGGATTGCTGACCGACCCGATCGCCGCCGCATTTGCACCCGTCGCGATGGTCATCGGCCTGGTCGCCGGTTGGCTGGCGCGAGCGGGTTGGTTTCGCACCCTGCCAAAAGTCGTTGTCAGCGGCGTGATTATTACGCTTGCGGTAACGGTCGTCGCTGTACCGCTGCGTACTGCGCTGTTCGGCGGTGTCACCGGTAGCGGAGCCGATTTGTTCGTTGCCTGGATGCACTCGATGGGGCAAAACCTGGTGGAGTCGGTGGCGATTACGGTGATAGGCGCGAACCTGGTCGATAAAATTCTTACAGCGGTGATTGTCTGGCTTTTACTGCGCCAGCTGCCGATTCGCACCACGCGCCATTTTCCGGCAATGGCTGCCGTGCGCTAAATGCATCCATTTACCTCATTAACACTGTGGGCATTGGCGGCCTGCACCACGCTTATCCTGCCCGCGCAGACCATTTTGCCGATCTATAGCGCGGCGACCTTTTTCTGCCTTATTGCGCTAAAGGCCACGCGGCGGCGGGCAAAATATGTCGTCTGGCTGATGTTCTCGCTGGGAGCCGGGCTGTGGCTGGTACACGGTGGCTGGCTACCAGAATGGCTAAGCGGCACGCCACGCTCGCCAGAACGGTGGTCGCATGCTATTACGCTCTGGTTGCGGATTCTGGCGATTGTTTCAACCTCACAGTTGTGGATGCAGTACGTCCCCGTGCAATGTTTTATTCGCGCTCTGTTTGCTTCTCGCCTGCCGCCAGGCGTCGCTTATCTGTTTGCCGGGCCGTTATTGGTCGTTGAGCAGTTAAAACGGCAATTAGCGATTATTCATGAAGCGCAGCGTGCCCGCGGCGTGCCGCTGGATGAGGGCTGGTATCAGCGTTTACGTGCGATGCCCGCGTTAATTATTCCGCTAACACACAATGCGCTTAACGATCTGGCTGTCCGTGGTGCGGCGCTGGATATGCGGGCATTTCGGATCCACAACCGACGAACAACGTTGTGGGCACCAGCCGATAGCACCCTACAACGCGTAGCGCGTTACACCATGATCTTGCTGATGCTGACAGAATTCGGAGCGTGGATATGGTTACGTTAGAACAGTTCCGTTATTGCCCGACACACTCAACGCATCCTCCGTTCTGTTATGACTTTCACTATGTCAAACCGGGGATGGTCGCCATCTTTGGTGACAACGGCAGTGGCAAAAGTACGCTGGCACAGCTGATGGCGGGCTGGTATCCGGACTTTCTGCCAGGAGAGATAACAGGCACGGGGACGCTCCTCGGTACGCCCATTGGGCATCTCCCGCTTAATGAACAATCCGCCACCATCCAGCTCGTCCAGCAATCGCCCTATTTGCAGCTCTCCGGCTGTACCTTTAGCGTGGAAGAAGAAGTTGCCTTTGGGCCAGAAAATCTGTGTCTTGCTGAAGCAGAGATTATGGCGCGGATTGATGCCGCCCTGACTCTGACCGAGTGCCAGCCGTTGCGCCATCGTCACCCGGCAACACTCTCCGGTGGAGAGACACAGCGCGTGGTCATCGCCTGCGCCATCGCGATGCAGCCAAAGCTCTTAATTCTTGATGAAGCCTTTAGCCGCCTGACGCCGCAGGCCAGCGAAATGCTGTTGCAGCGCTTACAACACTGGGCGTTTGAACGTGGTTCGCTGATTATTCTTTTTGAACGTCATCGCACACCTTTCCTGAACTACTGCCAGCAAGCGTGGCAATTGCAAAACGGAGCGCTCCAGCCACTATGTTAACGTTAAATCAGATATCTTATCGCTGGCCTGGCGCGGCAACGGATTGTCTTTGCGACATTTCTCTGCAACTCAAACAAGGTGAATGGTTGGCGCTGACCGGTGACAATGGCGCAGGGAAATCGACGCTGTTACGAGTAATGGCAGGTCTTCTTACGCCCACAGCCGGTACGGTTATGCTGCAACAACAGGCGATGAAAAACCTGAAAAACCGCCAGCGCGCGGCAAAGGTTGGCGTACTGTTTCAGGAAGCAGAAAACCAACTTTTTCACAGCACCGTCGCTGACGAGATCGCATTTGGTTTGAAACTGCAAAAATGCCCGGCGGATGAAATCACTCAACGTACCCATGCTGCCCTGCAATGTTGTCAGTTAGCAGACACTGCCAACTCGCACCCGTTGGATCTGCATAGTGCGCAGCGACGGATGGTCGCCGTCGCCTGCCTGGAAGCACTCTCTCCGCCACTATTACTGCTGGACGAGCCGAGTCGGGATTTTGACGAAAATTGGTTGAGCGTGTTTGAAAGCTGGCTGGAGAAGTGCCGCCAGCGAGGCACGAGCGTGGTAGCAATCAGTCATGACGCCGCATTTACCCGGCGTCATTTCTCTCGTGTGGTGCGACTGGAAGATGGTGTAATCAGGAACGTTAATCCACCAGACGATATTCACCCGTAGCGGTCATCATTAAGGTCAAATTTGCAGGCAGACTCTCTTCCAGCACCCGGCGAACATTCGGCCCGTCGGTACGGTCATAAAAGGCTTCTGCATCTGCCAGCGATACCCCTCCCGCCAGCTTGCGCCCCACCAGACGCTCCCGCAACGCAGTAGCTGGCGCGTTGATAAAGATCGAGAAATCACAAAATTGCGCAAGCTGGCACCACTTCTCGTCGTCCAGCAACAACCAGTTTCCTTCGACGATGACGAGTGGTGCGGTAACGTGCAACGCATCTTCAACAGGATCATGCTTTTGTCGATCGTACTGCGGCCACGTACAATCCCCTTCCACCACCTGGCGCAGATTTTCCGCCAGTTTCGCAACGTCAAATGTCTCTGGTGCGCCTTTGAAGGGGCGCAATTGATGCGCGTCCAGCCAGCTATTGTAATGGTGAAAACCATCCATCGGGAGCGTCTGAATAGCGGGCAGCTCCGGGTCTTGTTGCGCGAGATATTCCCAGAAGGTGGTTAGGGTAGATTTACCCGTCCCCGGCGGAGCGCAAAGAAAAACCACCGTACGCCGCTGCGGATTTACCGTCTGTAAGGCCGCCAGCATACGCAGCAACGGTTTATGCACGCGTTCTATCTCTTCATCATGGTACTGCGCTTGCACGTTCAGCCCATTCACCGTTAATTCAATTTTCACGGCGTTAATTCCTTTAAGGTGGTCGTTACTGCCAGCGTCAGCGCCGTTTTGACCATTCCGCTAAAACGCGCCTCTGACCAGACGGCGAAATCGGCGAACTTCATCGCTTTTAACGCGTCATAGAGCGTCGCATTGCAGGTTATGCAATTGACGTTGCTGATAAAATCCCAGGTCATGTCATCGGCAAATCCGGGCGTTTCATCCTGTTCGTTCAGGTAATGCCAGTACTGGGAAAAGTGCGTGATATCGGCATACAGCCATTTATCCATTTTCCCCAGCGCATAAATCAAACGCAGCGCAACATCAATATCGTCAAGCGGGCCGCTTTGGGCGAGTAACGGCTTCACTGCATATTCGACGATCTCTTCATCGTTATCGACAAACAGCGACGGCAGAAACTGGCGTATCCCCTGGAGCAAAATAGAATGCGCAGTTTTCATAAATGAAAATAAATTGTCCTGTGCATCCAGTTGCTCAAGCACATCATCTTCTGTCAGCGTCGCCATTGGTCTTCCGATAGATCACCATCAATGCAGGGAGTCTATTATATTACACGTTTGGTCCGCGCCGCCGATCAGTAATGTCTGCGTCCGCACCCCATTCGCCGTCTGTTGGATACCGTTCACCAACTCGCCGCCCGTCACGCCCGTAGCGCTAAAGAGGATATCGTTCCCCCTCACCAGTTCATCGAGCGAGTACACACGGTTAACGTCAACGCCCATTGCCTTACAACGCTTGCGCTCCTGCTCTGCAATCTGCCGATTTTCCGTGTAATCCCCTTTAGCCTGACAAAAGTCAATCAGCTCGGCCTGCATATCCCCACCTAATGCTTTAACGGCACAGGCAGAAATCACGCCTTCTGGCGCACCGCCGATGGTGTACATCACGTCGTAAGGATTATCCTGCCAGCAGGTCAGCACGCTGGCGGCGACATCGCCATCCGGCAGAGCGAAAACCTTCACGCCCAGCTGTGTTGCTTCTTCAATCGCGGCACTCAGGCGCGGTTTATCCAGCGTAACCATGCGCAGCTTGTCCAGCGGTTTACCTAACGCTTTCGCCACGTTGCGCAAGTTGTCCGCCAGAGGCAAAGACAGATCAATCTCGCCCGCCGCCAGTCGATTAACAACCAGCTTTTTCATATACATATCGGGCGCATGTAACAGGCTATCTCGAGGGGCGAAAGCCATGACCGCCAGCGCATTGCTCTGCCCCATCGCTACCATCCGCGTGCCTTCAATCGGGTCAACCGCGATATCGACTTCTGGCCCATCGCCTTTGCCCACCTCTTCGCCAATCCACAGCATCGGCGCATGGTCAATTTCTCCTTCGCCGATAACCACTCGTCCACGAAAAGCGACGTCGTTTAATGCCTGGCGCATCGCGGTGACCGCCAGGCCATCAATTTTATTTTTGTCGCCACATCCGGTTTGCGGCCAGGCAGCCAACGCTGCCTGTTCCGTAACGCGAAATAATGGCCACGCCAGGGACATCATTGCGCGGCCTCCCCGATATCAACGCCAAATTGTGCCAGCAGATATTTCTCGGCCTGTTCATTCCAGATGCCGTGCGTTTCCTCAACCAGCCGCGCCAACTCTTTAAACAGCGGATCGGTTTTGCCTTTTTCGGCAAAATCGGCAATGGCAGTGAGCGGCATGGTCACGCCGTTATAAATGAGTTTTTTACCGCCAGGGATATCCGGCAGATTGAGCACGGTATCTGGCACCGCATCCAGCCCACCGATATGCGTGACCATAAAGGACGGCTGCAACTGCCCCGTGGCGCTTAACGCAATCGCCTCTTTCATGTCGTCCGTTGAACCGCCGGATGTACCGACTACGTGCGTGCTGTTGTAATGGACGTTGTAGAAATTAAACGGCACTTTGAAGTTTTTATCCGTCGGCCCGGCAAAGAAGTTCAGACAGCCATCTTCCGCCAGTAATTCGTCAGCCATCTCAACGACAGCAGGCACCGCCGCATAAACAAAAATGTCATCGAACCCGACATCTCCTGTCAGCGCCCGCAGCGTCTGGACCGGATCGCTCATCCCTTTGGTATTCACATACACCAGCTCAATGCCTTTACTGGCCGCCAGATCCACCGGCAGCAGCTTCTGCACCTGCGCCAGGCGTTTGTCGTCGATATCGACCACCACCACCCGTGACGGTTGTATGCCACCGTTAATGGCGTAATCGATAGCGCCAATGCCCATCGGACCCGCACACGCCAGCAGTGCTATATTGCCGCCAGGTTTGACGCCCATGCGATGCTCATAAACATATTGCGTGGTGTGATAATTGGCATGATAAGCACCAATAATGCAGCACATAGGCTCTGCCAGCGACGCCGCAGCAAAATAAGAGCCGTGATACGGTAATACGCAGCCCAAATTAATGGCGATTTCGGGAATAATCATATAGGTGGCGTTACCGCCAAAATATTCGTAGCTGTAGCCTGCTGAATATCCGCTTGGTAACCCCATCGCCGGTTGCAATACAAAACGCTGGCCTTTTTTATATTTGCCAGTGAGATTTTTACCCACTTCGACAATAACCCCGGCACATTCATGCCCGGTAATGACCGGATGATTTTCTAAATCGTCGGGTACGCGTTTATGTTCACTACCGAGTAACGCCGCTTTCCAGGTCGATAAACAGACGCTGTCAGAAATTACACTCACTAACAGTTCATTATCGGTAATTTCTGGCAGTTCAAATTCGCGCAGACGGACATCCCGCTTGCCATAAATAGCAGCAACTTTGGTTTTCATTTTTACCTCTGTAATCAGTGTTTATGTTCGGCGGTTAATTGATTAAATAAAGTGTCGAGTTTTGGATCGCCAATATAGTTATTAATCAATATCAGCGGTTTATCCGTCACACGTTTCACGCGCCCTTCCAGACTGGCGTGAGTGACGACGATATCGGCATCCGCAGGCACGTTTTCTATCGCGTAATGTTTTACTTCTATTGCCAGCCCCGCTTTTTCCAGGCGTTTACGGAAGGTGGTCGCGCCCATCGCACTGGAGCCCATCCCCGCATCGCAAACAAAGGCGATACGCTTAACCCTGCTTAACGAGAATGCACCCTCTTGTTTCATCGCCTTAACCGCATTGGCTGACTGAGCAAACTCATCTTCGCTCTCCGTTTCCACCGTTTTTTCCATCTTCAGTATCAGCGAAGTAATAGCAAAGGACACCAGGGTACCTACCGTAACACCGGCAATTGTCGCCAGGAACGAGCCTTTCGGCGTCAGTGCCAGGTAAGCAAAGATAGACCCCGGACTTGGGCCAGCCACCAGACCACCGTCCAGTAAGTTAAACATCCAGGTACCAGACATACCGCCCGCAATCATGGCAATAATAGTCAGCGGCTTCATCAGCACATATGGGAAATACAGTTCGTGGATCCCACCGAGGAAGTGAATAATCATCGCCCCGGGCGCAGAACGTTTACTCATCCCTTTACCAAACAAGGTAAACGCCAGCAGCAGCCCCAGGCCCGGACCTGGGTTAGAGGCCACCATAAAGAAGATGGATTTACCGTTAACCGAAGCCTGTTGCATTCCCAGCGGATAATAGACGCCCTGATCGATCGCATTATTAAGGAAAAGCACTTTCGCCGGTTCATTGATGACTGACAGCAGAGGCAGATAACCCGCATGTACCAGCGCCTCGATACACTCTTTGACGAAAGTATTGGCAATTAACACCGCCGGGCCGATCACTTCAAAACCCAGCAGACAAAGGAGCATCCCCGCGATACCTAATGAGAAGTTATTGATAACCATCTCAAAACCGGCAGGTATGCGTTTTTCCAGTGCCTTATCGACATATTTTATGACCAACCCACCGAGCGGCCCCATGATCATTGAGCCAAGGAACATCGGGATCTCTGCGCCAACGATCACACCAATAGTACCTATTCCGCCCATGACCGCCCCGCGTTTACCGCCGACCAGATGACCACCTGTAGAACCAATCATCACGGGCAATAAATAGGTAATCATCGGGCCGACAATTTTGGCGAAATGTTCGTTAGGCAGCCAACCGGTGGGAATAAATAACGCAGTAATAAAACCCCAGGCAATAAAAGCACCAATATTGGGGATGACCATTGCAGTCAAAAAGCCCCCAAAAGCCTGGACCTTTGCACGAGCAGACTTGTTTTCCATAATATTATCCTGTAGAGGAGAGAGTAATTATCCGCGGCTGATAATGTCCGCTAATTGTTTTTCTGATGATGCTGTTAAGAGTTGTTCGAGTATTTCTTCTTCGCACAGTAATTCACTTAACGCCTGAATAGCGCCAATGTGCGAATCGGCATCGGCAGCAGAGAGTCCGATGAGTAATTTAATTGGTTCGTCATTCCCCGGAAAATAAACACCTTGTTCAAGTAATGTCAAAGACATCCCGGTTTTAAGCGCCCCACATTCCGGTCGCGCATGAGGCATTGCCACGCCTGGTGCGAGAATATAATAAGGGCCATTGTTAATGGTGGAATCTTTAATTGCCTGAATGTAATTCTCGCTGATATAGTTTTTATCCAGCAATGATACCATCGAGAAATCGATAGCTTCCTGCCAATCTTTTGCTGAATGTATAACTGAGATTGATGATTCTGGAAAATAGTCACTAAGCCGCATAAATTATCCTTATTTTATTTTTAGGGTACCGTCCGGCGGTAAAAATAAAATACTCGTGCGGTTTAATGAAAGCAATTGAGCAGGGAAACCGGTGTTTTGAAAACAGTGAATTATTAATTTCTTATATAACATTGAGTTATAGATATAACAACAAATGTCAATACGCATATCGTGATGCATATTACATAATTGATATTTATTGCATATAAATATTTGTGATCTACAACACGCTTTATCTATTGCTTGTCCGCAAACGGACATATCAAGGTAATAAAAAAGGTCGCCGAAGCGACCTTTTTACCCGAAATGCTAATTACAGCAGTTCTTTTGCTTTCGCAACGACGTTGTCGACGGTGAAGCCGAACTCTTCGAACAGCAACTCTGCCGGAGCTGACTCACCGAAGGTGGTCATACCGATGATAGCGCCATTCAGGCCAACATACTTGTACCAGTAGTCAGCAATACCCGCTTCTACCGCAACGCGTGCAGTAACCGCTTTCGGCAGTACGGATTCACGGTAAGCAGCATCCTGCTTGTCAAATGCGTCGGTAGACGGCATGGACACCACGCGCGCTTTCACGCCTTCGGCAGTCAGTTTTTCGTAGGCAGCAACAGCCAGTTCAACTTCTGAACCGGTAGCGATGAAAATCAGTTCCGGCTGACCGGCGCAGTCTTTCAGCACATAACCACCGCGCGCGATGTTTGCCAGTTGCTCTTCAGTTCGTTCCTGCTGCGCCAGGTTCTGACGGGAGAGGATCAGTGCGGTCGGGCCGTCCTGACGCTCAACACCGTATTTCCACGCGACCGCGGATTCAACCTGGTCACACGGACGCCATGTAGACATGTTCGGGGTTACGCGCAGAGAAGCGACCTGCTCTACCGGCTGGTGAGTCGGGCCATCTTCGCCCAGACCGATGGAGTCGTGGGTGTAAACCATCACCTGACGCTGTTTCATCAGCGCAGCCATACGTACGGCGTTACGTGCGTATTCCACGAACATCAGGAAGGTGGAGGTGTACGGCAGGAAACCACCGTGCAGGGAGATACCGTTAGCAATCGCGGTCATACCGAACTCGCGAACACCGTAGTGGATGTAGTTACCCGCAGCATCTTCGTTGATTGCTTTAGAACCAGACCACAGGGTCAGGTTAGACGGTGCCAGGTCAGCAGAACCGCCGAGGAATTCCGGCAACAGCGGACCGAAAGCTTCGATAGCATTCTGAGACGCTTTACGGCTGGCGATTTTCGCCGGGTTAGCCTGCAGTTTAGCAATGAACTCTTTTGCTTTCGCGTCGAAGTCAGACGGCATTTCGCCTTTCATACGGCGGGTAAATTCAGCGGCTTCCTGCGGATAAGCTTTCGCGTAAGCAGCGAATTTCTCGTTCCATGCGGATTCTTTCGCCTGGCCTGCTTCTTTCGCATCCCACTGAGCATAGATTTCAGACGGGATTTCGAACGGTGCATATTTCCAGCCCAGCTGTTCGCGGGTCAGGGCAATTTCAGCGTCGCCCAGCGGCGCACCGTGGGAGTCGTGAGTACCGGCTTTGTTCGGGGAACCGAAACCGATGATGGTTTTGCACATCAGCAGGGACGGTTTGTCAGTCACTGCGCGCGCTTCTTCTACTGCGCGTTTGATGGATGCCGCGTCATGACCGTCGATGTCGCGAATAACGTGCCAGCCGTAAGCTTCGAAACGCATTGCGGTGTCGTCGGTGAACCAGCCTTCAACGTGACCATCAATAGAGATACCGTTGTCATCGTAGAACGCAATCAGTTTACCCAGCTTCAGCGTACCCGCCAGAGAGCAAACTTCGTGGGAGATGCCTTCCATCATGCAGCCGTCGCCCATGAAGGCGTAGGTGTAGTGGTCGACAATGTCGTGGCCCGGACGGTTAAACTGCGCCGCCAGCGTTTTTTCTGCAATCGCCATACCTACTGCGTTGGCAATACCCTGCCCCAGCGGACCGGTGGTGGTTTCCACACCAGCGGTGTAACCCACTTCCGGGTGGCCCGGAGTTTTAGAGTGCAGCTGACGGAAGTTTTTCAGTTCTTCCATCGGCAGATCGTAACCGGTGAGGTGCAGCAGGCTGTAGATCAGCATGGAGCCGTGGCCGTTGGACAGCACGAAGCGGTCACGGTCAGCCCAGGACGGATTCTGCGGGTTGTGTTTCAGGAAATCACGCCACAGGACTTCGGCAATGTCAGCCATACCCATAGGGGCACCCGGGTGACCGGATTTGGCTTTCTGTACTGCGTCCATGCTCAGCGCACGAATAGCATTGGCAAGCTCTTTACGTGAGGACATTTTGACTCCAGATCGGATGATGAAGGGCACGCCCTTAACGACTTGACGACAGCGCGTTTTGGGCTACGCCGGAAAATTTGCCAACAATTTACCGCAAGCCGCGCGTCATGTACATGGAACATCCTTTTGCCGCTTCAGAAATCTCTGGATCATGCTCGCATGTTGCGCAATCTACTCGCCCGTCCGCTGCGCTTTTCCTTATACTGAGACTGAGCGTCGGTTCACCTGCAAACGGCGCATTTTTAGAATAATCCTGACCTTGTGCGGAAGAAAAAACATGAAAATTCGCGCCTTATTGGTAGCAATGAGCGTGGCAACGGTACTGACCGGTTGCCAGAATATGGACTCCAACGGACTGCTCTCATCAGGAGCGGAAGCTTTTCAGGCTTACAGTTTGAGTGATGCGCAGGTGAAAGCCCTGAGCGATCAGGCATGTCAGGAGATGGACAGCAAGGCGACGATTGCGCCAGCCAATAGCGAATACGCTAAACGTCTGACAACTATTGCCAATGCGCTAGGCAACAATATCAACGGTCAGCCGGTGAATTACAAAGTGTATATGGCAAAGGATGTGAACGCCTTTGCAATGGCTAACGGCTGTATCCGCGTCTATAGCGGGCTGATGGATATGATGACGGATAACGAAGTCGAAGCGGTGATCGGTCACGAGATGGGGCACGTGGCGTTAGGCCATGTGAAGAAAGGGATGCAGGTGGCGCTTGGTACAAATGCCGTGCGAGTAGCTGCGGCCTCTGCGGGCGGGATTGTCGGCAGTTTATCTCAATCACAACTTGGTGATCTGGGCGAGAAATTAGTCAATTCGCAATTCTCCCAGCGCCAGGAAGCAGAAGCCGATGATTATTCTTACGATCTTCTACGCCAACGCGGCATCAGCCCGGCAGGTCTTGCCACCAGCTTTGAAAAACTGGCGAAACTGGAAGAAGGCCGCCAAAGCTCAATGTTTGACGACCATCCGGCATCCGCCGAACGCGCCCAGCATATTCGCGATCGCATGAGCGCGGATGGGATTAAGTAAAGCCTGGTGGTGTCGAACGTAGGTCAGATAAGGCGTTCACGCCGCATCTGACATCAATGGCACATTTGTTACCCTGTGCGCATTGCCGGATGCGATGCTGACTGCATCTTATCCGGCCTACGGGTGCCGAACGTAGGTCGGATAAGGCGTTCACGCCGCATCCGACATTAATGGCACGTTTTACCCGTGCGCATCGCATCTGGTGCTTACTCGCCCTTTTTCGCCGCCTGAATATACAGCATCTCCAGCGCCAGCGTCGCCGCAGCCAGAGCGGTGATTTCCGACTGATCGTATGCCGGAGCCACTTCCACTACGTCCATCCCAACAATGTTGAGATCTTTCAGGCCGCGTACCAGTTTAATGGCGCGATCGGAGGTCAGGCCGCCAATCACTGGCGTACCGGTTCCCGGCGCGAAAGCAGGATCCAGGCAGTCGATATCAAAGGTCAGGTAAACCGGCATATCACCCACAATCTGTTTCACTTGGGCGATAACGTCATCCACGCTGCGATCGTTCACCTGGCAGGCGTCCAGCACGGTAAAACCGTTGTCTTTATCAAACTCGGTACGAATACCAATCTGCACGGAATGATTCGGGTCGATCAGACCTTCTTTCGGCGCGGTATAGAACATGGTGCCGTGGTCAAATTCACAACCGTTCGCGTAGGTATCGGTGTGGGCGTCAAAGTGTACCAGCGCCATTTTGCCGAAATGCTTCGCATGAGCACGCAGCAGCGGCAGCGTAACAAAGTGGTCACCACCGAAAGAGAGCATACGCTTACCGGCAGCCAGCAGCTTCTCGGCGTGTGCCTGCAGTTTTTCGCTCATCTCACGGGCATCGCCAAAGGCATATACCAGATCGCCGCAGTCCACGACGTTCAGGCGCTCACGCATGTCGAAATTCCACGGGAAGCGATTGTGTTCCCAGGCAAGATTCGTCGAAACCTGACGGATCGCTGCCGGACCGTGGCGTCCCCCCGCACGACCAGAAGTGGCCATATCGAACGGCACACCAGTAATCACCCAGTCAGCATCGCTGTCATACGGCTGGAAGTTCATCGGCAGGCGTAAAAAACCAAAGGCGTTGGAAACCAGTGAGTTATCGTATTGATGACCTAAGGTGCTCATGGATGGACTCCTATTACAAAGTCGATATAAAAAAACCCTTCCGCGTCGTTAGGCCCGACGAGGAAGGGTTGGATTTGTCACAATAAATTGTGGCGGATTATCACCGCTAAATTAAGCGGATTCAAGTAATACGGACTTACTCATCTTCCAGATAAGTATAACCGTACAAACCTGCCTCGAACTCTTCAAGGAACTGTTGTTGCAGTTCAGCATCAAGATCGGTTTTCTTCACTTGATCGCGGAACTGGGTTAACAGCGTTTTCGGATCGAGCTGTACATATTGCAGCATGTCCGCCACGGTATCGCCTTCGTCAGACAGTTCTACTTCTACGCTACCGTCAGGGAACACGAACACGTCAACTGCTTCGGTATCACCGAACAGGTTGTGCATATTGCCAAGGATCTCCTGATATGCACCGACCATAAAGAAACCGAGCATCGGCGGATTCTCTGGATCGTACTCCGGCATTGGCATTGTCGTGGCAATACCATCACCATCAATATAGTGGTCGATAGCACCGTCAGAGTCACAGGTAATATCCAGCAGCACAGCGCGACGTTCCGGCACTTGATCCAGCCCTTCCAGCGGCAGAACCGGGAACAACTGGTCGATCCCCCATGCGTCCGGCATTGACTGGAACAGCGAGAAATTGACGTACATTTTGTCCGCCATACGTTCCTGCAGTTCGTCGATTATCGGACGATGCGCACGGTTTTGCGGATCCAGTTGCTTCTGCACTTCATGGCACATGCTCAGATAGAGTTGTTCTGCCCATGCACGTTCTTGCAGGCTAAAGGTGCCGGAAGAGTAGCCGATATGAATGTCGTGCAGATCCATCTGGCTGTCGTGTAACCATTCACGCAGAGAACGGCGAGTTCCCGGTTCGTGCATTTCCTGCCAGGTTTCCCACATGCTTTGCAGCGCGCGCGGCGCATCTTCTGCGGGCGCGGTCGGCACCGTATATTCGTTACGTTCCACGCCGATGATATTCGACACCAGCACGGTATGGTGCGCAGTCACCGCACGGCCCGATTCGGTGATTACCGTCGGATGCGGCAGACCATTTTCTTCACACGCATCGCCAATCGCCCAGATGATGTTGTTGGCGTATTCATTGAGGCCATAGTTTACGGAGCAGTCAGACTGCGAACGAGTACCTTCATAATCCACGCCCAGACCGCCGCCGACGTCGAAGCACTGAATATTGACGCCCAGCTTGTGCAGTTCCACATAGAAACGCGCCGATTCACGAACGCCTGTGGCGATATCGCGAATATTCGCCATCTGCGAACCGAGGTGGAAGTGCAGTAGTTGCAGGCTGTCGAGACGCCCGGCTTCACGCAGGGTTTCAACCAGTTGCAGTACCTGAGTCGCAGCCAGGCCGAACTTCGATTTTTCCCCGCCGGAGGACTGCCATTTACCCGAGCCCTGCGAAGCCAGACGTGCACGCACGCCCAGACGAGGAACGACATTCAGACGTTCTGCTTCATCCAGCACAATGGCGATTTCTGACATCTTCTCAATGACCAGATAGACCTTGTGCCCCATCTTCTCGCCAATTAATGCCAGGCGGATATATTCGCGGTCTTTATAACCGTTGCAGACGATGACGCTACGGGTCATGCCAGCATGTGCCAGCACTGCCATCAACTCGGCTTTGGAACCGGCTTCCAGACCCAGCGGTTCGCCCGAATGAATCAGGGACTCAATCACGCGACGGTGCTGGTTAACTTTGATCGGATAAACAAGGAAGTAATCGCCGTTATAGCCGTAGGATTCCCGCGCACGTTTGAACGCGGCGTTAATGGAACGCAAACGGTGCTGCAGGATCTGTGGGAAACAGAACAGTGCAGGCAGACGCTGACCCTGTGCTTCACGAGTTTTCACTAACTGCGCGAGATCGACGCGAGCTTCCGGGACGTCCGGGTCCGGGCACACGCTGATGTGGCCCAGCTCGTTAACGTCATAGTAGTTATTGCCCCACCAGGCAATATTGTAAGTACGCAGCATCTTGCTGGCTTCCTGGGAGCTCATTGCAACCTCCTGCATGGAGCGTAGTACACCGTGTTCGCCCGCTGACGAAGGCAAACCCATAGACATGTCGTCAGACATAGCGAACCTCAAATTATTTTATTAAGTGTAAAACAGTTAACGACTATCGCAGCCTGGAACTGCGATAACAACCCATAAGCACATGGATTTTCCAGCAGTGAATGCTGACGCTCCAACTGCGCAACCGGTTTCTTTTTCATAACATTATTAAGCACATAACCGAACGTAAGTGTGACAGTTCGGCGAAACCACGAGAAAACTCTTGTTTTTACAAGAGCGCCCTTGTTCAGTCCTCAGTAACTGTAACCAGCTCTTGAATCCTGAGAAGCGCCGAGATGGGTATAACATCGGCAGGTATGCAAAGCAGAGATGCAGAGTGCGGGGAACGAATCTTCACCAGAACGGTGAGACAGGTTAAGCAGCAGACAACGGTTCATTATTTCGTATCACCTCCACGGCCGCCTGTTAAGACGAACCCACAAGCCAAAACTCTGATTTCAACCCGGCTGGAAGTGGCAACACGAAAGAAACGTCGTGTGCTTTTTATTTAAGCCGCGCGCCGCGTTTTATACCCCACAATGGCAGAAAATTGCAAAAGATAAATACTCAGAATGCCGGCATTGTCAGGAAAAATTTCCAGCCACGTTTTTAACAGAATGAGACACGATTCAAAAAAAAGTGGAAATCGGGTGAAGAATTGACCTAAAATAGCCATCCAGATGTTAATCCATCCATACCGATTAACACTCAGACTGCCAGTGTTTTTAACCTGCAGAGTCGTGGTAGGATCCGCTACCACAGAAAATCCACACAACAGTTTGAGCTAACCAAATTCTCTTTAGGTGATATTAAATATGGCAAAACACCTTTTTACGTCCGAGTCCGTCTCTGAAGGGCATCCTGACAAAATTGCTGACCAAATCTCTGATGCCGTTTTAGACGCGATCCTCGAACAGGATCCGAAAGCACGCGTTGCTTGCGAAACCTACGTAAAAACCGGCATGGTTTTAGTTGGCGGCGAAATCACCACCAGCGCCTGGGTAGACATCGAAGAGATCACCCGTAACACCGTTCGCGAAATTGGCTATGTGCATTCCGACATGGGCTTTGACGCTAACTCCTGTGCGGTTCTGAGCGCTATCGGCAAACAGTCTCCTGACATCAACCAGGGCGTTGACCGTGCCGATCCGCTGGAACAGGGCGCGGGTGACCAGGGTCTGATGTTTGGCTACGCAACTAATGAAACCGACGTGCTGATGCCAGCACCTATCACCTATGCACACCGTCTGGTACAGCGTCAGGCTGAAGTGCGTAAAAACGGCACTCTGCCGTGGCTGCGCCCGGACGCGAAAAGCCAGGTGACTTTCCAGTATGACGACGGCAAAATCGTTGGTATTGATGCTGTCGTGCTTTCCACTCAGCACTCTGAAGAGATCGACCAGAAATCGCTGCAAGAAGCGGTAATGGAAGAGATCATCAAGCCAATTCTGCCCGCTGAATGGCTGACTTCTGCCACCAAATTCTTCATCAACCCGACTGGTCGTTTCGTTATCGGTGGCCCGATGGGTGACTGCGGTCTGACTGGTCGTAAAATTATCGTTGATACCTACGGCGGCATGGCACGTCACGGTGGCGGTGCATTCTCTGGTAAAGATCCATCAAAAGTGGACCGTTCCGCAGCCTACGCAGCACGTTATGTCGCGAAAAACATCGTTGCTGCTGGCCTGGCCGATCGTTGTGAAATTCAGGTTTCCTACGCAATCGGCGTGGCTGAACCGACCTCCATCATGGTAGAAACTTTCGGTACTGAGAAAGTGCCTTCTGAACAGCTGACCCTGCTGGTACGTGAGTTCTTCGACCTGCGCCCATACGGTCTGATTCAGATGCTGGATCTGCTGCACCCGATCTACAAAGAAACCGCAGCATACGGTCACTTTGGTCGTGAACATTTCCCGTGGGAAAAAACCGACAAAGCGCAGCTGCTGCGCGATGCTGCCGGTCTGAAGTAATCTTTCTTCACCTGCTTTCAAAGGCCAGCCTCGCGCTGGCCTTTTTCTTTTACCTCACCGCGGTGGATAGGCATTCACGCCGCATCCGGCAAAAAGCTGCCCGCACAATAACATCATTCTTCCTCAACACGTTTTATCGCAAATTATCATCACTACTGAAACCGATTACACCAACAACACCAGCCAAATATTTGTAATATTTTCATATTATTATTCAGTTTTCACAGTTGTTACATTTCTTTTCAGTAAAGTCTTAATTGCAGATAACAGCGTTTAATCTATGATGATATAACTCAATTATTTTCATGCACTTAAACCATAACTAAGATAAATGTTAGTGTAAGCGATTACACTGATGTGATTTGCTTCACATCTTTTTACGTCGTACTCACCTATCTTAATTCACAATAAAAAATAACCATATTGGAGGGCATCATGCCTGACGCTAAAAAACAGGGGCGGTCAAACAAGGCAATGACGTTTTTCGTCTGCTTCCTTGCCGCTCTGGCGGGATTACTCTTTGGCCTGGATATCGGTGTAATTGCTGGCGCACTGCCGTTTATTGCAGATGAATTCCAGATTACTTCGCACACGCAAGAATGGGTCGTAAGCTCCATGATGTTCGGTGCGGCAGTCGGTGCGGTGGGCAGCGGCTGGCTCTCCTTTAAACTCGGGCGCAAAAAGAGCCTGATGATCGGCGCAATCCTGTTTGTTGCCGGTTCACTGTTCTCTGCGGCTGCGCCAAACGTTGAAGTACTGATTCTTTCCCGCGTTCTGCTGGGGCTGGCGGTGGGTGTGGCCTCTTATACCGCACCACTGTACCTGTCAGAAATTGCGCCGGAAAAAATTCGCGGCAGTATGATCTCGATGTATCAGTTGATGATCACTATCGGGATCCTCGGTGCTTATCTTTCTGATACCGCCTTCAGCTACACCGGTGCATGGCGCTGGATGCTGGGTGTGATTATCATCCCGGCAATTTTGCTGCTGATTGGTGTCTTCTTCCTGCCAGACAGCCCACGTTGGTTTGCCGCCAAGCGCCGTTTTGTTGATGCCGAACGCGTGCTGCTACGCCTGCGTGACACCAGCGCGGAAGCGAAACGCGAACTGGATGAAATCCGTGAAAGTTTGCAGGTTAAACAGAGTGGCTGGGCGCTGTTTAAAGAGAATAGCAACTTCCGCCGCGCGGTGTTCCTTGGCGTACTGTTACAGGTAATGCAGCAATTCACCGGGATGAACGTCATCATGTATTACGCGCCGAAAATCTTCGAACTGGCGGGTTATACCAACACTACCGAGCAAATGTGGGGGACAGTGATTGTCGGCCTGACCAACGTACTTGCCACCTTTATCGCAATCGGCCTTGTTGACCGCTGGGGACGTAAACCAACGCTAACGCTGGGCTTCCTGGTGATGGCTGCTGGCATGGGCGTACTCGGTACAATGATGCATATCGGTATTCACTCTCCGTCAGCGCAGTATTTCGCCATCGCCATGCTGCTGATGTTTATTGTCGGTTTTGCCATGAGTGCCGGTCCGCTGATTTGGGTACTGTGCTCCGAAATTCAGCCGCTGAAAGGCCGCGATTTTGGCATCACCTGCTCCACCGCCACCAACTGGATTGCCAACATGATCGTTGGCGCAACGTTCCTGACCATGCTCAACACGCTGGGTAACGCCAACACCTTCTGGGTGTATGCGGCTCTGAACGTACTGTTTATCCTGCTGACATTGTGGCTGGTACCGGAAACCAAACACGTTTCGCTGGAACATATTGAACGTAATCTGATGAAAGGTCGTAAACTGCGCGAAATCGGCGCTCACGATTAATCTCCTCAGGCTTCCTCCCATCGCGGAGGAAGCCACCTCTTGCAGTCATCTTTTCTTCGCTCTATCCTCTGCCGCTATGAAAACATCCCGTCTCCCTATCGCCATCCAGCAGGCCGTTATGCGCCGCCTGCGGGAAAAACTCGCCCAGGCCAACCTGAAGCTAGGGCGTAACTACTCGGAGCCAAAACTCTCTTACACCCAGCGCGGAACCTCCGCCGGAACAGCCTGGCTGGAAAGCTATGAAATCCGCCTCAATCCCGTTTTGCTGTTGGAAAACAGTGAAGCTTTTATTGAAGAAGTGGTACCGCACGAACTGGCACATTTGCTGGTATGGAAACATTTCGGCCGCGTAGCGCCACATGGCAAAGAGTGGAAGTGGATGATGGAAAGCGTGCTGGGCGTTCCCGCCCGTCGTACGCATCAGTTCGAACTGCAATCCGTGCGTCGCAACACCTTCCCCTACCGCTGCAAGTGCCAGGAGCATCAGCTTACCGTACGCCGCCATAATCGCGTAGTTCGTGGCGAGGCCGTCTATCGCTGTGTTCACTGCGGTGAACAGCTGGTTGCGAAATAACCATCTGAACTATCAGGAACTTTCCTGATCTGGCTGATTGCATACCAAAACAACTTTCGCTACGTTGCTGGCTCGTTTTAACACGGAGTAAGTGATGTACCGTTATTTGTCTATTGCTGCGGTGGTACTGAGCGCAGCATTTTCCGGCCCGGCGTTGGCCGAAGGTATCAATAGTTTTTCTCAGGCGAAAGCCGCGGCGGTAAAAGTCCACGCTGACGCGCCCGGTACGTTTTATTGCGGATGTAAAATTAACTGGCAGGGCAAAAAAGGCGTTGTTGATCTGCAATCGTGCGGCTATCAGGTGCGCAAAAATGAAAACCGCGCCAGCCGCGTAGAGTGGGAACACGTCGTTCCCGCCTGGCAGTTCGGTCACCAGCGCCAGTGCTGGCAGGACGGTGGACGTAAAAACTGCGCTAAAGATCCGGTCTATCGCAAGATGGAAAGCGATATGCATAACCTGCAGCCGTCAGTCGGTGAGGTGAATGGCGATCGCGGCAACTTTATGTACAGCCAGTGGAATGGCGGCGAAGGCCAGTACGGTCAATGCGCCATGAAGGTCGATTTCAAAGAAAAAGCTGCCGAACCACCAGCGCGTGCACGCGGTGCCATTGCGCGCACCTACTTCTATATGCGCGACCAATACAACCTGACACTCTCTCGCCAGCAAACGCAGCTGTTCAACGCATGGAACAAAATGTATCCGGTTACCGACTGGGAGTGCGAGCGCGATGAACGCATCGCGAAGGTGCAAGGCAATCATAACCCGTATGTGCAACGCGCTTGCCAGGCGCGAAAGAGCTAACCTACACTAGCGGGATTCTTTTTGTTAACCCCTACCCCACGCGTACAACCGCGTGGGGAGACGACGCGGATTTTTAACTATGCGTATCCCCCGCATTTATCATCCTGAACCACTGACCAGCCATTCTCACATCGCGCTTTGCGAAGATGCCGCCAACCATATCGGGCGCGTACTGCGCATGGGGCCGGGGCAGGCGTTGCAATTGTTTGACGGTAGCAACCAGGTCTTTGACGCCGAAATTACCAGCGCCAGCAAAAAAAGCGTGGAAGTGAAGGTGCTGGAAGGCAAGATCGACGATCGCGAATCTCCGCTGCATATTCACCTCGGTCAGGTGATGTCGCGTGGTGAAAAAATGGAATTTACGATCCAGAAATCGATCGAACTCGGTGTAAGCCTCATTACGCCACTTTTTTCTGAGCGCTGCGGCGTTAAACTGGATAGTGAACGTCTGAACAAGAAGCTCCAGCAGTGGCAGAAGATTGCAATTGCTGCCTGTGAGCAGTGTGGTCGTAACCGGGTGCCGGAAATCCGTCCAGCGATGGATCTGGAAGCCTGGTGTGCAGAGCAGGATGAAGGACTGAAACTGAATCTTCACCCGCGCGCCAGTAACAGCATCAATACGTTGCCGTTACCGGTTGAACGCGTCCGCCTGCTGATTGGCCCGGAAGGCGGTTTATCGGCAGATGAAATTGCCATGACTGCCCGCTATCAATTTACTGATATCCTGTTGGGACCTCGCGTTTTGCGTACAGAGACAACTGCGCTCACCGCCATTACCGCGCTACAAGTACGATTTGGCGATTTGGGCTAACGGAGAAGAATAATGATCAAGCTCGGCATCGTGATGGACCCCATCGCAAACATTAACATCAAGAAAGATTCCAGTTTCGCTATGTTGCAGGAAGCACAGCGTCGTGGTTACGAACTTCACTATATGGAGATGGGCGATCTGTATCTGATCAATGGCGAAGCCCGCGCCCATACCCGCACGCTGAACGTGAAGCAGAACTACGAAGAGTGGTTTTCGTTTGTCGGTGAACAGGATCTGCCGCTGGCCGATCTCGATGTGATCCTGATGCGTAAAGACCCGCCGTTTGATACCGAGTTTATCTACGCGACCTATATTCTGGAACGTGCCGAAGAGAAAGGGACGCTGATCGTTAACAAGCCGCAGAGCCTGCGCGACTGTAACGAGAAACTGTTTACTGCCTGGTTCTCTGACTTAACGCCAGAAACGCTGGTTACGCGCAATAAAGCGCAGCTAAAAGCGTTCTGGGAGAAACACAGCGACATCATTCTTAAGCCGCTGGACGGTATGGGCGGCGCGTCGATTTTCCGCGTGAAAGAAGGCGATCCAAACCTCGGCGTGATTGCCGAAACCCTGACTGAGCATGGCACTCGCTACTGCATGGCGCAAAATTACCTGCCAGCCATTAAAGATGGCGACAAACGCGTGCTGGTGGTGGATGGCGAGCCGGTACCGTACTGCCTGGCGCGTATTCCGCAGGGGGGCGAAACCCGTGGCAATCTGGCTGCCGGTGGTCGCGGTGAACCTCGTCCGCTGACGGAAAGTGACTGGAAAATCGCCCGTCAGATCGGGCCGACGCTGAAAGAAAAAGGGCTGATTTTTGTTGGTCTGGATATCATCGGCGACCGTCTGACTGAAATTAACGTCACCAGCCCAACCTGTATTCGTGAGATTGAAGCAGAGTTTCCGGTGTCGATCACCGGAATGTTAATGGATGCCATCGAAGCACGTTTACAGCAGCAGTAACCCACCTTAGCGAGAAGGATCTCGTTGAGACTCTGAGTGACAGCGCCCTTCTTTCCACGCATACTGGGCGCTGTTGCTTTTTTGAACCAGGAAACAGAACCTCTGACAATGAATTTACAGCATCACTTTCTTATTGCCATGCCTGCTCTCCAGGATCCGATTTTCCGTCGTTCCGTGGTCTACATTTGCGAACATAATACCAATGGTGCAATGGGGATCATCGTCAACAAGCCGCTGGAAAATCTCAAAATTGAAGGGATTCTGGAAAAGCTGAAGATCACGCCGGAGCCGCGTGATGAATCAATCCGTCTGGATAAACCGGTTATGCTCGGCGGTCCGCTGGCTGAAGATCGCGGGTTTATTTTGCATACTCCGCCCTCCAATTTTGCTTCCAGCATTCGCATTTCAGACAACACAGTGATGACCACTTCCCGCGATGTGCTGGAAACGCTCGGCACCGATAAACAACCGTCTGACGTATTGGTGGCTCTGGGTTATGCCTCCTGGGAAAAAGGTCAACTGGAACAAGAAATTCTCGATAACGCGTGGCTAACGGCCCCGGCGGATCTGAATATTCTGTTCAAAACGCCGATTGCCGACCGCTGGCGCGAGGCGGCAAAACTGATTGGTGTGGATATTCTCACCATGCCTGGTGTGGCAGGGCACGCCTGATGAGTGGAACCTTACTCGCCTTCGACTTCGGCACCAAAAGCATTGGCGTAGCGGTCGGCCAACGCATTACCGGCACTGCTCGCCCTTTGCCTGCAATTAAAGCACAGGACGGTACGCCGGACTGGAACCTCATCGAACGTTTACTGAAAGAGTGGCAGCCGGACGAAATCATCGTCGGTTTGCCGCTGAATATGGACGGCACCGAGCAACCATTGACTGCCAGAGCGCGTAAATTTGCCAACCGTATTCATGGTCGTTTCGGTGTTGAAGTAAAGCTCCATGACGAACGTCTTAGCACCGTGGAAGCCCGTTCCGGTCTGTTTGAACAGGGCGGCTATCGGGCGCTCAACAAAGGCAAAGTCGACTCTGCCTCTGCGGTTATTATTCTCGAAAGCTATTTCGAGCAGGGATATTAAGGCGATTTAAAAGCCTGGCGGATAGTCGTTACCGCCATCTTGCCGGATGCGGCGTGAACGCCTATCCGGCCTACATGTGGCAGCGGTTGTAGGTCTGATAAGACGCGCAAGCGTCGCATCAGACATTTATTGCCTTTATAGGCCCTATAAACTTGCGCATCGGGCATGGCAACGTCACAAACGCCCTTCCCCCACCCGCTGCTGATAACTCTGCTGAAACGTTAACATCCCCACCTGCTGCCCGGTTTGAATAACATGCGGTAACTGGTGGGTTTTCCCTTCGCGAATCAAATTCCCCGCCGCGGGTGTGTTAATCAGTAATTCAAACAGCGCCACGCGTCCTTCCTGTTTATCCACTTCCAGCTTTTGTGACAACACCGCCCGTAAACTCCCTGCCAGTTGATTACGCACGGGATCTTTTTCCTGCGCCGGAAATGAATCCACCAGTCGCTCAACTGCCTGCGCGGCACCACGTGTATGTAAGGTTGCCAGCACCAGATGCCCGGTTTCTGCCGCCGTTAGCGCCAGACGGATTGTCTCACTGTCACGTAGCTCTCCGAGCAAAATCACATCAGGATCTTCCCGCAATGCAGCCCGCAACCCCGATGCGAAAGTCATACAGTGCAAACCAATTTCCCGCTGCTGGATCAAACATCGCTGGCTGGCATAGAGATATTCCACAGGATCTTCCAGCGTCAGAATATGCGCATCGGCATGTTGATTAAGATAGCCAACCATCGCCGCCAGCGTGGTAGATTTGCCGCTCCCCGTCGCCCCCGTCACCAGAATCAGGCCATTCTCGCTCTTGAGTAATTCCGGCAATACCGGTGGCGCACCAAGCTGTTCGAGCTGTGGACAGTGCGAAGGTAACAACCGTAATGCCAGAGAAATACCTTGCCGTTGCGCGAACGCACTGCCACGCAACCGCTGGTTTTCCGCCAGCGACACGGCAAAATCCAGCTGGCCATTTTCCAGCAATATTGCCCGCTGATCGTCATCCAGCCACTCCCGCAGTAGCTCTTCGACGTCCGGCGCATCAAACGGCGCAGCTTCCATTCTGCCACGAATGCGCCATCGTGCGGGCCAGGCGCTGCACAGGTGTAGATCCGAGACGTTATGCTTTACACTAAGGGCCACAATTTCTTCCATATTCATACTAAGATCCTCGGAAAATGAACGATATTGCGCATAACCTGGCACAGGTCCGGGACAAAATCTCAGCGGCTGCAACGCGTTGCGGCCGTTCTCCAGAAGAAATTACGCTGCTTGCAGTCAGTAAAACAAAACCTGCGAGCGCCATCGCAGAAGCCATTGATGCCGGGCAGCGTCAATTTGGTGAAAACTACGTTCAGGAAGGGGTAGATAAAATTCGCCACTTTCAGGAACTGGGCGTAACAGGATTAGAATGGCATTTTATTGGCCCGTTGCAGTCTAATAAAAGCCGCCTGGTGGCAGAGCATTTCGACTGGTGTCATACCATCGACCGTTTGCGCATCGCTACTCGCCTCAACGACCAGCGCCCGGCAGAACTTCCCCCTCTTAACGTACTGATTCAAATTAATATTAGTGACGAAAACAGTAAGTCCGGGATTCAACTGGCAGAACTGGACGAGCTGGCAGCTGCGGTCGCTGAACTACCGCGTTTACGTCTGCGCGGGCTGATGGCAATCCCTGCGCCTGAGTCAGAATATGTAAGGCAGTTTGAAGTTGCACGCCAAATGGCTGTAGCATTTGCCGGTCTGAAAACGCGCTACCCGCATATCGACACGCTCTCTCTGGGAATGTCGGACGATATGGAAGCCGCCATTGCGGCAGGTAGCACGATGGTTCGTATCGGCACTGCAATTTTTGGTGCGCGTGATTACTCTAAAAAATAAGGAATTAAAGGAACGCCATGAATACGTTGACTTTCCTGCTTTCAACGGTCATTGAGCTGTATACCATGGTGCTGTTATTACGCATCTGGATGCAGTGGGCTCATTGTGATTTTTACAACCCCTTCTCACAGTTTGTAGTGAAGGTAACACAGCCAATTATCGGGCCACTGCGCCGCGTTATTCCGGCAATGGGTCCCATTGATAGCGCCTCGCTGCTGGTTGCGTACATTCTCAGTTTTATCAAAGCCACCGTGCTGTTTAAAGTGGTGACCTTCCTGCCAATCATCTGGATTGCCGGTTTACTGATTCTGCTGAAAACCATCGGCCTGCTGATTTTCTGGGTCCTGCTGGTGATGGCGATTATGAGCTGGGTAAGCCAGGGTCGTAGTCCGATTGAATACGTGCTGATTCAGCTGGCCGATCCGCTGCTGCGCCCGATTCGCCGCCTGCTACCGGCAATGGGTGGGATTGATTTCTCGCCGATGATCCTCGTTCTGCTGCTGTATGTCATCAATATGGGTGTCGCAGAAGTATTACAGGCAACCGGAAACATGCTGCTGCCGGGGCTGTGGATGGCGTTATGAGTGCCGTAACAGTTAATGATGACGGTCTGGTTTTACGGCTCTATATTCAGCCGAAAGCCAGCCGTGATTCTATTGTCGGTTTACATGGCGACGAAGTTAAAGTCGCCATTACCGCGCCGCCGGTTGACGGCCAGGCCAACAGTCATCTGGTGAAGTTTCTCGGTAAGCAATTCCGGGTTGCCAAAAGCCAGGTGGTGATTGAAAAAGGCGAACTTGGCCGCCACAAACAAATTAAAATCATTAATCCGCAACAAATCCCGCCAGAAATCGCGGCGTTAATTAATTAGGTATCCTATGCAAAAAGTTGTCCTCGCAACCGGCAATGCCGGTAAAGTGCGTGAGCTGGCGTCGCTGCTTAGCGACTTCGGTCTTGATATCGTGGCCCAAACAGACCTCGGCGTAGATTCCGCTGAAGAAACTGGCCTGACCTTTATCGAAAACGCGATTCTGAAAGCGCGCCATGCGGCAAAAGTGACCGGTTTACCGGCAATTGCCGACGACTCTGGTCTGGCGGTAGATGTGCTTGGCGGCGCGCCGGGCATTTACTCCGCGCGTTATTCCGGTGAAGACGCGACCGATCTAAAGAATCTGCAAAAACTACTGGAAACACTGAAAGACGTACCGGACGACCAACGTCAGGCGCGTTTCCACTGCGTGCTGGTATATCTGCGTCACGCGGAAGATCCGACTCCGCTGGTGTGCCACGGTAGCTGGCCGGGCGTGATTACTCGTGAACCAGCGGGCACTGGTGGCTTTGGTTATGATCCAATCTTCTTCGTACCTTCCGAAGGGAAAACCGCTGCCGAACTGACCCGCGAAGAAAAGAGCGCCATTTCCCACCGTGGTCAGGCATTGAAACTGCTGTTGGACGCTTTACGTAATGGTTAAATTACCGCCGCTGAGTCTCTACATTCACATCCCGTGGTGCGTGCAGAAATGCCCGTACTGCGATTTCAACTCTCACGCGTTGAAAGGAGAAGTGCCGCACGACGATTACGTTCAGCATCTGCTTTGCGATCTGGACAACGATGTGGCTTACGCTCAGGGCCGTGAAGTAAAGACAATCTTTATTGGCGGTGGTACGCCGAGCCTGCTTTCCGGCCCGGCGATGCAAACGCTGCTGGACGGCGTGCGTGCGCGTTTGCCGCTGGCAGCGGATGCAGAAATTACTATGGAAGCGAACCCTGGTACGGTAGAAGCCGATCGCTTTGTCGATTATCAGCGTGCTGGTGTGAACCGCATCTCTATTGGTGTGCAGAGTTTTAGCGAAGACAAGCTGAAACGACTTGGGCGTATTCATGGCCCGCAAGAAGCGAAACGCGCGGCAAAGCTGGCGAGCGGGCTGGGGCTGCGTAGCTTTAACCTCGATTTGATGCATGGACTACCGGATCAATCACTGGAAGAGGCGCTTGGCGATCTACGCCAGGCCATTGAACTGAATCCGCCGCATCTTTCCTGGTATCAACTGACCATCGAACCTAATACGCTGTTTGGTTCACGCCCGCCGGTACTGCCGGACGACGACGCGCTGTGGGATATATTCGAACAGGGGCATCAGTTATTAACCGCAGCGGGTTATCAGCAATATGAAACTTCCGCTTACGCCAAACCCAGTTATCAGTGCCAGCACAATCTCAACTACTGGCGCTTTGGCGACTACATCGGTATTGGCTGCGGCGCGCACGGCAAAGTGACCTTCCCGGATGGGCGCATTCTGCGTACCACTAAAACGCGTCATCCGCGTGGTTTTATGCAAGGAAGGTATCTGGAAAGCCAGCGTGATGTCGAAGCCGCAGATAAGCCGTTTGAGTTCTTTATGAACCGCTTTCGCTTGCTGGAGGCCGCGCCACGCGCAGAGTTTAGTGCGTATACCGGGCTTTGCGAAGATGTGATTCGCCCACAGTTAGACGAGGCGATTGCCCAGGGTTATCTCACAGAATGTGCGGATTACTGGCAGATAACGGAACATGGGAAGCTGTTTTTAAATTCGCTGCTGGAGCTTTTTCTGGCTGAGTAAACTTGTATTGCCGGATGCGGCGTGAACGCCTTATCCAGCCTACATGTGGCAACGGTTGTAGGTCTGATAAGACGCGCAAGCGTCGCATCAGACGTTGATTGCCGGATGCGGCGTGAGCGCCTCAGCCGACATGTGGCAGCGGTTGTAGGTCTGATAAGACGCGCAAGCGTCGCATCAGACGTTGATTGCCGGATGCGGGGTCAACGCCGCATCCTGCTACAAATCGTGCACTATATCAAACTTACTTAATCACCCCATTGCGCCGCAGTTGTTCGGTATCTTTTTTCCAGCGTTCATTAGCTTGGTTGATATCGTCAATTTTCATCAAAATCGCGACTTTTTTACTGTTTATTTCTGAAACTTTCATCGTTAACGGATATTGCCCTTTTTCGAGCGTTACCCAGTCATCCTGCAATTTACGGCTGAGTTTTTGTGATTGCAGAAAAGTCTGTCGCCGTTGTTCGTTGATATCGAAATCTCGTTTCTGCTGAATCGGCACTTCATAACACTCTTCACTCTGTTTATGACATGCCGCAATCGCCGGTTGATAAACCTCTTTGTCATATTTAACCGCGAACGCCTCGCTATCGTTCTGTTTATTAAACTCATCACGCTGTTGGTGAATTTTTTTAAAGGCTTCTTCGCGGGTCATTTGCTTACCGTTTGCATCTTTTCCCCAATATGCATCCGCTGCTTTCTGCGCCGCCACCATTTGCTTATCAAGCGCTTTCACTTCCTTTTCCAGCGCAGGAATCGAGTTCTTCTGGGTATTCAACGCAGATTCAAGCTGACTAAAGCGATAATTGAAATCTTCGCTATTCACGATCAGATATTTATTATTCGTTTTGATATCGTCGACCACCCGCCCACGATCGCTGGCTGCCGCCTGAAAAGAGTAAAAGTTCACCGACCAGCCAGACGCGGGCGTTCCTTTACTGGTTAACATCGCCGAGAATTTTACCGGTTTATCTTTCGTCCAGGTCTGTTCGAGCAGTTCGTAATCTGCCAACTGACCGACCCAGGTATAGAGATCGTCACTGGAAGAGACATCGCCTTCCGCTGACCCGGTGGCCTGATTACCCTTAGCATCAAGATTTTTTAAGGTGATAGCATCAAGCTTGAGAATGCCGTGATACTGCTTTTTGAATTGATCTTTTAAGATATTTTCAGTTGGCGGTTCGCCATCTGCCCAGGCATTACCAGTCATCAACATAAGCAGTGCCGTGCCAACAATCCATTGCTTTTTCACCCGAAAAACCTCACGCGGAATAATTTATTCCGGTGATTATCATTAGGGTAATGAAAATTGGCAATGGACGTAAGTCTGAAGTGAAAAAGCCCCGGCACGATACCGGGGCGAGGTGATTAGTACTGATTGAAGATCTGCTGGATTTGCTGCGGATCTTTGGTTTGCGTCAGAGCCAGCTGCAGCAGGACGCGCGCTTTTTGCGGGTTCAGCGTGCCAGAGGCGACGAAGCCGTATTTCGCATCATCCACTTCAGCATCCTGAGTGGTAGCACCCGTCGGTACGCGGGAAGAACGCACTACTGCAGTGCCGTTTTTCGCGGCGGTTGCCAGGGTGTCGAACACGGATTTATACAGGTTACCATTACCCACACCAGCGCTAACGATGCCATCATAGCCCGCATCTACCAGTGCTTTAGCCGGAAGATCGGATGCGT